>Ga0114918_10000557_pt1 | contig 32128 bp, 32 predicted proteins | sample LantaG_FD_87015 | JGI IMG/M metagenome (GOLD analysis project Ga0114918, IMG submission 87015) | Deep subsurface microbial communities from Baltic Sea to uncover new lineages of life (NeLLi) - Landsort_02402 metaG | ecosystem: Environmental > Aquatic > Marine > Oceanic > Sediment | place...
CGAGGTCGCCGTCGCGGTCGCCGCCGCCGGCGAGGAAGGAGAAGGAAAGCAGCAACAGAAAACGACCACTACCGTTCGTCGCTCGCCCGGGATGGTCTTTTCGGGGGACGCTCTGCTGATCCGAGGCTGCGGCCGCACCGACTTCCAGGGCGGCTCGTCCCAGGAGCTCTTCCACTCGGTGCGCGAGAAGCTCTTCAGGCTCCCGGACGACACGGTTGTTTATCCTGCGCACGACTACAAGGGGATGACGAGCTCGACGATCGGCGAAGAAAAGGAGTTCAACCCGAGGCTCGGGGTCGAGAAGACGGAGGAAGAGTTTGTCGAAATCATGGGCTCGCTGGACCTGCCGAAGCCGAAGAAGATTGACGAGGCCGTGCCTCTCAATCTGAAGTGCAGCGTTTGAGTGAAGAAATAAGATAGAGAGAAAGAGAGAGAAAAGAGAGAAACGAAGAGGGGGAGAGTTAAAAAAGTAACAGAAGAAAAGTGTTGCTTTGTTTTACACTCTTTCAAAATTCTTCTCACTTCTCCTTCGCCTTCCGCACCAAACTGCACGGCCTGAAGCTCTTGACGGGGCCCATCGTCTCGATGTAGGGCCCCTCAAGCAGATCCACGCAAGCCGGAACCGAGGCGAAAACTTCATCTATCGTCTCCCGGATCGCTTTGGGCGCTCCCGGGAGGTTCAAAATCAGACATTTCTTCCTCGTCCCTGCCGTCTGGCGGGAGAGCACCGCGGTGGGCACGTGCCGCAGGGAGATGGCGCGCATCTGCTCGCCGTAGCCGGGCATGAGGCGGTCGCAGACCTGGATGGAGAGAGGAGAGAGTGAGAGAGAGAAGAGTTTTTTGAGAGTGAGGTTTTGTCTTTTCCTTTTTTCCTCTCCTTCGTCGAGAGAGAGGAGGTCGAAAGAAAAAAGAGAAAAAAGAAAAAAGAAAAAAAACTCCTCACCGCCACCGTCGCCTCCGGCGTCACGTCCCTCGGCGCCGGGCCCGTGCCCCCCGTCGTCACGACGACGGAGCACCCGTCCTCGTCGACCATCTTCTTGAGCGCGGCCTCGATCTGGTCCTGCTCGTCGGGGACGATTCTGTAAATGGCGGTCCACCTGATAAGAAGTTTTTTATCGTTTTTTTTTCGTTTTCGTTTTTGGGTTTTTTGTTAATTTTCTGTCTCTCGTCGTCATCACCTCCTCCCAACCCAACTCTCCTTCCTCCCCACTCACTCCGACTTTATCGCCTCCTTGAAGAAGCGCAGGATCGCAGGGCCCCCGAGGTCCTCGTACTCGCCCCTGGAGGCCCTGTCCGAGACGGTGAGCACCCCCAAGGAGCACGGGTCGCCGAGCGAGTCGCTTCCGCTGCCGCCGGACAGAGGAGGTCGAGCTTTTTCTTCCCCTGCTTCTGTCGATCGCTTCGCCTCCTCCGCCGTCGTCGCTGCTACTTCGTCGCCGCCCATTGTGCGTTTCCAGGCGTAGAGCTCGTCGAGACTAACGTGCTGCTCTGTTCAGTTCTGGAAAGGCACGCGCTGAATTGGAGCTGAGAGCGCGCGAAAAGAGGGCGATGCTTCTTCTTTTTTTTTTACTAGCCCTTGCTCTTCGAACGATCTGAACATTGACCACTTTTCTCTTTTCTCTTTTCAATAAAAAAAGAAACAACAAGACTAAAAAAAACAACCAACGATTCTCAGGCCTCCTCTTCCACCCCTTCAGCGTCGAGCAGCGGCCATGAGAGAGATGTCAGGACGCGGCGGAGGAAGGGGCCGAGGAGGCTACCGTGGCGGCGGAGGAGGAGGAGGAGGAGGAGGAGATGGCTTCCAGCCCGTCGGCGGCATCGGTCGCGGCGGGGGAGGTCGAGGCAATCGCGGCGGTGGAGGCGGAGGCGGCAGACCCTTTGGCATGGCCCCGGGCCTCCGTCCCGTCGAAGAGACCACCCGCATCTCCATCGCCGACGCGCTCGAGGACTTCAGGCGAGGGGACGAGAAGCGTAAGGAGGCCTTTTTCGTGATGATTGCTGCTTCAATCGATTTCGATGTCGATGTCGATGAACAAAAAAAAACTCAACCTCTCTTCTCCCCACCTCTCCCACCGCCTCCTCAAAACAGAGATCACCTTCCCGCCCGGCCTCTCCAACCACGACCGCGCCGTCGTCCACGCCGAGTGCCGCAAGTACGGCCTCCGCTCCAAGTCTCACGGCAAAGGAGAGACGCGCGCCGTGACGATCTACAAGCCGAAAGAAAAGTCGAGGGCGTCCGGCGTCTTCGACCTGCCGATGTCGGCGGCGTCGGCCGGGGCACTGCGCTCGCACTTCGAGAGCCACCCGCCGACCGCCGACGAGATCGCGCGCGCGGAGGCTGAGGCCCAGGGGATCTTTGCCGGCGACGGCGATGATGTAGAGAACGGCAAGGGCTTTTCGACCGAGGAAGAGAAGGCCGGCGGGACTAGGAACAACAACATGAGCAACAACAAAGGCGAAAGGAACAAAAACGGGACCGCCGCCTCGATGACGCCCGAGCAGGTCGCCGCGGCCCGCGCAGCGCACGCTTCCGCGGTGAAGTCCGCGGGCCCGCAGCTGGCGCACGCGAGGGCCAACCTGCCGATCGCGGCCTTCAAAGAAGAGATCCTCGAGGCCGTGCGGAGCAGCAGGGTGGTGCTCGTCGCGGGCGAGACGGGCTGCGGGAAGACCACGCAGGTGAGTTTTTCTTCTTCTTCTTCTTCTTCTTCTTCTTCTTCTTCCTCCTTGTTCCACTCTCTTTCATCTTTCGTGGGTGGTACCGTTAGCTTCCTCTCGGTCTCTAGATTCTCACGAAACTTCAAAAAAAAACATTCCAGGTCCCGCAATACCTCCTCGACGACGCATGGCAAGGGAGCGGCGACGACTCCCGCCCCCCGAGGGGGGCCCGCATCGTCTGCACGCAGCCCAGGCGCATCTCGGCCATCTCGGTGGCCGAGCGCGTGGCCCAGGAGCGCAAAGAGGGGAAATGCGGCAAGAGCGTCGGTTATGCCGTAAGGCTCGAGTCCGTGGGAGGCGACGACACGAGCCTGATGTTCTGCACCAACGGCGTGCTGCTGCGCCAGATCACGCACGGCGCGGGGCTGGCAGGGGTGACGCACGTGGTCTGCGACGAGATCCACGAGAGGGACCGCTTCGCCGATTTTCTCTTAATTCTGCTTCGAGAGCTGCTGCCGAGGCACCCCGAGGTCAAAGTGGTCCTGATGTCCGCCACGCTCCACGTCGACCTCTTTTCTCGCTATTTCGGGGGCTGCCCCGTCGTGCGAGTCCCGGGAAGGACGCATCCCGTCACTAATTTGTATTTAGAGGACGCGCTGAGCCTGGTTGGGTACTCGGAGCACGTGCGGGAGATGAAGAAGCGGCGCGGCGGAGGTGGAGGTGGTGGAAGCGGTGGAAGTGGTGGAAGCGGCGGCAACGGCGGCAACGGCGGCAACAACAACTCTTCCTCTTCCTCCTCGTGCCACCGCTCCCCAGAGTCCCTCGCCGAGCTCGAGCGCCTCCGCTCCACCCCCGCGGGCCTCGAGGACCAGGCCGCGATCTTCGACGCCTTCGTCAACGGCTCCGACGACGCGTTTTTTAAATTACTAGACTTGACCGGAGCGGCCGTCGCCGACGACGGCGGCGCCGCAGGTGGAGGGGCCGGCGGGTTGATTGATGTTTCTCATGCCGAGACCGGAGCGACCGCTCTGATGGCCGCGGCGGGGAAAGGCAGGCTCGACGACGTCGCGGCGCTGCTGTGCAACGGCGCGGACCCGCGGCTGAGGTCCCGGGACGGGTCCACGGCAGCGGGCTGGGCAGCGAGGTTTGGCCACCTCGACGTCGCGGAGTACCTCGAGACCGCGGGTGAGTTTTTTTTTTGTTTCTTTTTTTTTCCTCCCTTGTTTTTTTTCGAAAAAAACTTCAAAAAAAAAAAACTCACCCTCAAAAAAAACTTCCAAAAAAACAAAACAGCTTCCTCCGCCGCCGCCCTCGACGTCGCCGCGGGCGCCGCCGAGGCCCTCCAGGAGTACCAGGCGGGACAGGACGCCGACGAGGTCGACCTGGACCTGATCGAGGCGCTGATCGCTTACGTGGGGGGAGAAGGGAGGTTCAAGGCCGTCGAGGACGACCAAGACGACGATAACGACGACGACGACGGCGGAAACGGGAAATCACGACAACGATCTCGAAAGGGCGGCCTCCTCCACAATGCCTCGGGCGGCATCGTCGACTGCGGCGACATCGACAAGGGAGGAGGCAAGACATCGACAGGCCCGGCAGCTCTGGGCGCGGTCTTGGTCTTCCTGCCCGGGTGGGACGAGATCGCTCGCCTCAAGGAGAAGCTCGAGTCCAACCCGGCCTTCGGCGGCGGCAATCGCGGCGGCCGCTATCTCATCCTGCCCCTCCATTCGATGGTGCCCCCCGCTGACCAGCGCAAGGCTTTTACCCGCCCGGCCCGCGGCGTCCGCAAGATCGTGCTCTCGACCAACATCGCGGAGACGGCGGTGACGATCGACGACGTCGTTGTGGTGATCAATTCGGGTCGCCACAAAGAGAAGAGCTATGATCCGTATACGGCAGTCTCGACGCTGCAGTCGGGCTGGGCCCCTCGCGCCTCCGAGAGGCAGCGCGCCGGCCGCGCCGGGCGGTGCCGCCCCGGGGTCGCCATCCACCTCTACTCCCGCGCCAGGGCCGCGTCGCTCCCGGAGTTCGCTCTCCCGGAGCTGCAGCGGTCGCCGCTCGACGAGCTGTGCCTGCAGGTCAAGCTCCTCGAGCGCCGCGGGTTCGCGGAGGCCGCGTCGGCGGAGACTTTCTTGGCCAAGGCCGCGGAGCCGCCTCCGCCCGCCGCCGTTTCGAATGCCTTGAGGCTTCTGGAGGCCATCGGCGCCATCACCCCGCCGGCGGAGGAAGGGGACACGCAGCAGCAGAAGCAGCGCGGGGAGCGCCTGACGACACTGGGGAGGCATTTAGCTGCCCTCCCTCTAGCTCCGGCTGTCGGCAAGCTTGTTTTATACGGAGTGCTCTTCCGCTGCCTCGACCCCGTGCTGACCGTCGCCTGCTGCCTGGCCTACCGCGACCCGTGGGTGCTCCCTGTGGACCCGACGCTGCGCAGGACGGCCGCGGGCGTCAAGCTGGCGCTGAGCGACCGGGCGGGCGGGTGCTCCGACCACTTGGCGGTCGCCGCAGCGTACGAGGCCTGGGCTGCCGCTCGGTCGAGCGGAGGAGGAGGAGGAGGAGGAGGCGACAGGGCCTTCGCGTCGCGCAACTTCCTTTCCCCCGGCACCATGGCGATGATCGACGGAATGCGGTCGCAGCTGCTGCAGGAGCTGCGCGGCAGGGGGCTGGTCGGGAGCCGCTCCTTGCCGAACGCCTCTGCGAGCGCGCGCGACGCCGCGGTCGTGAGGTGCGCCTTGGCCTGCGGCCTCTACCCGAACGCCGGCAGGCTCCTGCCTGCCAACAGCCCTGACGCCAACGGCAACTTCCACGCGGCGCAGCAGAGGAAAGGAGCGGCGATCGCGACGAGGAAGGACGACAAGGTGCGGGTGCACGCCTCGTCGGTCAACAGCAACCTCAGGCCCCCTCCTCCGCCGCCGCTCTCAAAGGAAAGCGGCAGCGGAGGTAAGCCCTTGCACCCTTGCCCGCTTGTGGTCTTTGACGAGCTGACGCGCTCCGAGTCCTCGCTGTACGTGAGGCAGACCACCGCCGTGGGCGCGCACCCGTTGCTCTTCGTGGCCGAGCGCGTGTCCAGAAGGCCCCCCAAGCCGGCCAAGAGGGCGAAGCTGAACGATGACGGCGACGGCGGAAGACGAGAAATCGACGACATCGACGAAGAAAACCTCCCTTCCGGTTCCGACTCCGATTCCGATTCCGAAGATGAGGAAGACCCTTCCCCCGTTTTAGTGGTTGACGACTGGCTCCCCTTACGCGTCCCCGCGGGCGCTGAACTGCCGCTCCTCGTGCTCAGGCAGCGGATCGAGGCGTGCTTCGCGCATCTGGTCGAGAGGCCAGGCGTCGCTCTGCCCGCCGCAGCGGCCGGGGCGGCAGAGGCCGCCGTTGCCGTCTTCAGGGCGGAGGCCGGGGACCGGGGGAGCGTCGGCTTCTCTGAGAGCGGGAGCGGTGGAGGAGGAGGTGGAGGAGGTGGAAGGGGTTATGGCGACCGTGGCGGCGGTGGCTACGGCCGCGGAGGTGGGAGCGGTGGGGTTGGCTCTTCTCGAGGCGGCGGCGGCGGCGGCGGAAGCGGAGGAGGGAGGAGCTCTTACTCTCGCGGCGGTGGAAGCGGGGGCGGCGAAGGCGGATACTATACCAACCGCAACAGCGGCAGTGGCAGCGGCGGTGGCGGCTACAGTTCTGGAGGAGGCTACCGCGGCGGTGGCGGAGGAGGAGGGGGCTCGTCGGGAGGCCGCGGGCGAGGAGGAGGAGGTGGCGGGTACCGCGGCAGCGGCGGCGCGCAAGGGCAAGGCCGCGGCGAAGGAGGAGGAGGAGGAGGAGGTCGGTACGCGCGCTGATCAGCTGATCCCTCCTCCCTTTCTCTTTTCTTCTTTTTGTCATTTCTTTTCTTTGTTTTTTTGAAATTAAATTTTGTTGTTATAGAAACGAAAAGAAAGGAGGAAGGCATGAAAAGAAAAAGGCACGAGTTTTCCTTTTATTTTGTTTTTTTTCTCTCTCTTTTCTTCTTTTCTTCATGTCCACGTTTCTCTATTTCTCTTTTTCTCTTTCTCTCTCCTTCCCGAAATAATTCAACGCAGAGAAAAGACAGGCAACTCTCAATTCACACCGGCGGCGCAGAGGTCGCCCCCACGAGCGAGACCACAGCCGTGCCCCCCGCCGCGGCGGGCGCCGCCGAGGGGCCCAGGACCGCGGCAGGGCCCGCCTGGATCGCGCTGGCCAGCTGCGCGGCCTTCGCGCCCCCGTCGTCGCCGCGGAAGGTCGCGGAGACCAGCAGGACGAGCCTGGAGGAGGCAGGGACGGTCGGGGCCGGGGTGGCCGCGGGCGGCGCGGTGGTCGCAGGCGGCGAAGGCGGCGAAGGCGGCGGAGGAGGAGGAGGGGGAGGAGGAGGGGGAGGAGGAGCAGGCGAGGGGGGGGCTGCAGTCGCGGGGGGCGTCGTCGTCGAAGGGGGCTGCTGTGGTTTTGATTCGAATTGATTTGTTTTTTGGATTGCGATTGTTGTTTCGAAACAAAAGGCAAGGGAGGGAGAGAAAGAGAGCGGGAGAGGGAAAAGGTGTGAGCGAGAGTTCGTTTTTTCAACTCTTACGAGAAAAAAAAAAAGAAGAAAAAAACTCGAAATAAAAAAAAACTTCTCTTACCGGCGCGGGAGCGGGCAGAGGGGCGCTCGTCGGCTTCGGCGTCGGCGCGGGGGTCGGAGCCGGAGCCGGAGGAGCCGGAGCCGGAGCAGCACCAGAGGCCAGGTCGGGCGGCGAGGGCGAGACCCAGTTGGTGGCCGGGCTCACTCCCACCCTCGTGTTGACGGCCGAGAGCTTGGGCGAAGAAGAAGAGGAGGCGATCCCGAGCTCCGACGCAAAGTCGGCACCAAAGACGCTCGAAGGCTGCAGCCGCAGCGCCCTGCTGACGCGCGACGCCTGCTGCGTCGCCCAGCCCGTCTTCGCCGAGACAGAGTCAGCGGGAGGGTAGGTGACAGTGACTTTGACGGGGGCGTCTGCGGGGGCGGTGGCCGACGAGCGAGTGACCACGACCCTGACGGGCACGGGCGCGGCGGCGACCTCGAGCGCGCGCCAGACGGCGCGGTCGAACGCGGCCTTGTCATTCACGGGGCTCGAGGGCGTAAGGTCGAAGGTCGTCACCGCCTGCGTGGTCTGCGCACCGGAGGTGCCAGCCACCCTCCCGTTGGGGAAGGGGGCTGGGGACCAGTTGGTGGCAGCGGCAGCAGCAGAAACGGAAGAAGAGGGAGCGGAAGCAGCGAAAGCAGGAGCAGAAGCGCCGGCGACGGCGGCGAGGGGAGCGACGAAGGCGCCGCTCGCGAGCGCGGCTGCCGAGGCCGAAGGCACGTCGACGCCGTCGACGGTCACGACCGCGTTCGAGGTCGACAGGATCCCGTCGTTGGCCACGACCCTCGACAGCACGGCCCCCGGGTGCGTCCTGACGCGGGCCGCCAGGCTGGCGGCGGAGAGGGCGGCGCCGCCGACCCCGGCCGAGCCCTGGTCCTGCGGCGGGAACGAGACGGCGACGTCGAACGAGAGGTTGCTCCCGCTGCCGCCGGCCTCGGCGCTCTCCCCGCTGCTGGAGGCCAGCGCCACGGAGACGGGCGAAGGGGCCGCCGCCGCCTTGAGGGACTCGGTGATGTCCCTGGCGATCTCCGCCTCGGCCTGCACCGAGCGTGGGGGCGCACCGACGGCGGCGGGCGAGGCCGGCAGCGTGGAGAGGGTGACGGTGAAGCGGAGCGTCGCGACGACCGGGGCGGAGCGAGCGCCGACCTCTGCCGCGGCGGCCTCGAGAGGAGCAGCAGCAGCAGCAGCAGAAGCGGAGGGGGCCTGCTGCTGCCTGGCGACGGAGGCGACGTCGAGGGACAACGCGGTGACGCTGGCGTCGGCGATGGCGACCTTGGCCGCCGCGGAAGAAGAGGAGGAGGCCGAGGAGAGCGACCGGCTGCGGCGGCTGCGGCGGCTGCGGCGGCGCAAGGGCGAAGGCCTGTCTTCCGTGGTTGCCGCCTCGGCAGAGCTCGAGGTGATCTCGACGGAGGAAAAGTCCCCGTTGAAGGCGAAGGTGAGCCCGTCAAAGTCCTGCTCCAAAGGAGCAGAAGCAGCGGAAGAAGAAGCAGAGGCGGCAGCCACTTTCTTGGCGAAGGACGCCAGCGGCGCCGCCGGCAGCGCGCCGTCGGCGGTCGACGCCCGCTGCAGCGCGACCCTCACGGCAGACGGCGAAACGAATTTCGCGATCGACCCGGCATACTCCGCCATCAGCGCGTAGACCGAGTCGCTCGAGGCCGAGTCGGGCACGTTGGTAAAAGTGAGCGCGAAGGTGGTGGAGCCGGGGCCCGAGGCTGTTCCCGGAGAAGGGGCAGGCGAAGGGGAAGGAGGAGGCGGCGGAGGAGGAGGAGCAACGGCGCTGCAGGAGCACCCGTTGGCGCTGACGCAGGCGAGGTCCAGCACCTCGTAGGTCCTCAGGGTCGGCACGGGGGCGTAGGCCGAGCCGTCGTCCTTCTTCTGGTCGAACTCGACGCCGGCGCCCGCCGAGTCATAAGCGCAGGAGAGTAATAAATTCCTGTGCGGCTGCGAGCACGAGAGCGCCATGACGAACGACCTCACGTCGGAGAAGCCCCCGGCCACCAGCTCTGCGGCGTAGCGCGCGGCAGGGTAGACGGCCTTCACGCGCTGCGTCGGGTCCCGACCCGAGGACGAGTTGGTGGACAGCTTGGAGCGCAGCGCGTTGTCCTGCGCCTGCGCGTGCGCGGTCGCGCGCAGCGCGGGCAGCGCGTCGAACGGCGCCCTCTTGAAGGTGGCAGGGTCCCACTCCGCGGCGAACGCGTCGTAGTCGCAGAGCCCTCGGAGCTCGTCGGCGAAGAAGGCAGGGGCGGTGCGGGCGGCGTTGATGCAGGCGAGGATCTGGTTGTCGTTGTTGTTCGTTGATGGAGAGAGAGAGGGAGGGAGAGAGGGAGAGGTGAAGAAGAGGAGAGGAGGCGGTCGAGGTCGAGGTTTTGGAGATGTGAGCGTCGATTTCAAAGGGGAAAAAAAACAGCTCTCTCTCTTTTTTCCTCTCCACCCTGCAATCGAAAATGGGCAATTGGGCAGCCTTGAAAGCATTCGCTTCGCCTTCGACTCCTGCAGCACGAAAGAGCGTATTCTCCAGCACCGTTCCACTCGAGAGAAAAGTCATTTGCTTCCCTTCGAAGAGAACGCATTCGACGCCAAAAAAGAGGAGAGAGAAGCGATTTTTTTCAATTCAACATCGCGCGAATCGGTTTCGCCCCTCTCCTCTCCTCTCTTCTTCAAACAAACTCACCGACTCCTCCACGCTCCCTTCCGTCGCCCCACCAGCAACCAGAAAGTTGGTCGTCGGGCACAGGGCCAAGCAAGACTCCACGGAGTTGCAGACGGGGGCAGCAGCCGCAGCAGCGGCCTCCGCGCCCTCGACGGCGGCCTGCAGGAGGGCGTCGGCATCGGCGCTCGTCGCGGCGTCGCCGATGCTCGCTTCCTCGTCGGACATCTGCATCAGGCTCTCCAGCGCGCCGCTCTCCAGGATGAGCTCCTCCTCGGAGACCTCGACGCGGCGGTCGTGGTCTGCCGCCTCCTCGGCGACGAAGACGGGGCCCAGGGACAGAGCGAGAGGAAGGGCAGAGGAAGACGAGGAGGCGATTTCATCAGCCGTAGCGGCGACGACACCGGAAGCGGAGAAGGAGAGGCCAACGACGACGAGAAACGCGGCTGCGGCGGCAACGTCCAGCGCGGCGCGGCGCGTCCGCCTCCGCTGCTTGTTCTGCTGCATCATGGCTCGAGAGCACGCGTGAAGCAACAGTTTAAAGAAAAAGAAAGGGGCGAAAAACCAGGCGTTTGTTGTTTGTTTGTTTGTGGCAGAAAGGAAAAGAAAAAGGAAAAGAAACCAAAAAAAAGAGAAGCGAAAAGCGAAACTGTTTAGAGCTTGAGCGCCTTTGACGACGACGCTCCTCCTCCACCTCCTCCGGCCTCCGCCTTCCTCTTCTTCTTGTTCTCTCCTCCTCCACCTCCAGCTCCAGCGGCAGCCGCTTCCTTCCTCGCCTGCAGCTCCGCAAAGACGGTTCCGGACTTGGAGTAATCCATGCGAGGAGCGGCGCTGGCTGCAGCAGCAGACGCGGCGGCAGCAGCAGCAGCAGAGCCCGTTTTCTTCTTCTTCTTGCCTCCTCCTTGACTCTCGCGACGGACAGCCTCTTCGGCGGCGACGCTCCTCCTGCCCGCGGCGAGCGGGGTGGTGGGAGCCGCGGCCTCCTTCGCGCGCTTCTCCGCGGCGCCTATGCGCTTGCGAGCCCTGCGAGCCCTTTTGTTGTCCCCGCGCTCGGTGTCTGCCGCGCTTGCTGCAGCGGTTGTGGCGTCCTTTGAGGAACTTTTCGAGCCTTTTTTCACCGGCGCCCAGATCTCGGCGGGCGTCCTCGCGTCGGCCGCCGACGCCGCGAGCGGCAGCGCCTCCTCGGCCGCCAGCGCCGGCGCGTCCCCGGCCGCCAGCCCCACCTTGGCGGCTCTCGACAGAGCCTCCTCGTCCACGTCGTCGTCGACGCCGGGGAGGTCCGGGGCGTGGCGCATGTGGCAGAGCGCGTCGAGGCGCGCGAACAGCGCGCGCGCGACGGCGCGGGCCTCGGCGCGCGTCTTGCCGTGGCCGTCGTCGATCTCTGGGGCCAGCGCCGGGTCGTTGCCGTTGGAAAGACCTCCTGTCGCTCCCGCTTCCCCTGCCGCTTTGCGGCGGGCGGCCTCCTCGAGGTACTCCCGCTCGTAGAGCTCTCCCAGCCCTTTCTCCGGGGCCCTGTCGTCGATCTCGGTGGTTTCCTTGGAGTTCTTCTTCAACGCTCCAGGAGCGGCGCTGCTGCTGAACCTCGGCGGGTCGTCGAACAGGCCTTCGGCGATCCTCTTGAGGATGGCGGACTCGATGTCGGCGGTGGCCTCGGCCGAGGGCGGCGGCGGTGGCGGCGCGGCGCGCTCGAACTCCATGTCGACCTCGAGAGCAGAATTCAAAGGGCGAGAAGCGCCCGAAACCTCTCCAGACAAATGCCAGGGGGCGTCTCCCAGCGCGGCGGCCTCGGCCGCGGCGACGCGGGCGCAGATCTTGGCGAGGCGGCGCTCGTGGGCAGAGGTTGGAGGGGGAGGAGCTGTTGCTGTTTCGGTGGCGGCCTTGACGCCCGGGGTTGAAGGGGCTTCCGCCGCTCGTTCGTCGTCGTCGTCGTCGTCGCTCTCGCTTTCTTCCTCCTCGTCGCTCTCGCTCTCTTCTTCTTCTTCCTCCTCGTCTTCATCAGCGGGCCCCTCGCCGAAAAAGTCAGAGTAGCAAGCCGCGGAGAGGTCCTTCTTCCCGCTGGCCTTTTTGCTCTTCTTGCCCTTGCCGCGAAGGTCGTCGTCGGCGTCGCTCTCGTCTTCTTCATCTTCATCCTCTTCCTCCTCGTCTTCCTCATCGTCTTCCTTCGCCTGCGCCTCCTCTGCGTCCCTCAGGAAGGCCTCCATGTCGTCCAAGCGCAGGAAGCGGTCCTCGGTCGGGCGCAGAGGGGCGGCTTTGCTCGAAGATTTCTTCTTCTTCTTCTCGAGCTCGAGGCCTTCGCCGTCGTCGCTCTCGCTGTCGCTCTCGCAGTCGCTGTCGAGCTCGTCGTCGTCGTCGTCGTCGTCGTCGCTCTCTCCCGCCTCTTCCTCGTCGCCAGAGGACTGCGCAGGAGTCGAGAGGCCCTCAGCGTCGTCTTCGTCTTCCTCCTCGCCGTCGCTCTCCTCATTTTCCTCCTCGGAAGAAGAAGAGCTCGAGCCCCCCTCGCCCAGCAGCTCGTCGAGCGCCTCGGCCGCGTCCGGGGTCAGCAGGCTGTCGAGTCGGCCCTCGGCCTCGGCCGAGCGGAGAAGCCTGCCGGCGCGCTGGAGTAAGGGGGCCGCGGCGGCGTCGAGCTGGAGCCAGATCTGGGGGATGGTTTTTTTGGGGGGGGTTGCGGGCGGAAGCGGAGTAGGAGATGAGAGAGAGAAGGAAAGGAGGAAAAAAGAACGAAAAAAACTCAACGAGAAAAACTCGGCGGCGGCCGAGCGAAATTGAGCATCGAAGAATCGAAAGCCAAAATGCGCTACTTCCACTGCCTCTCCACAAAAACTAACCTGCTCAACGTCGAATCCTGGTCCGGCATAAAGCTCCGGGAGGACCCCGGGGGGAAGAGAAGGAGCAGTAGAAGCGGCAGGAGCAGAACCATTGCTCGCCGCCGCCGTCGAACTCCTCCTCGCATGTGTCGTCGAGGAGGAGCTCCGCAGCGAGTACTTGTACAGCGCCGCCAGCGCCCTCCTCGCCGCCTCCGCCGCCCTCGGGTTGGGAGAAGCCAGGGCGGATGCGTCAGGGACCGCCTCGAGCAGGGCGTTGACCGCCTGGCGCGTCTCGCGGTCAAAGGCGTCGAGGGGAGGCGGAGTCGAGGGAGGAGCATTGGCCGCCGCCGGCGCCGGCGCTAACGACGACGGCGATGCCGTTGCTGCTGCTGCTGCTGCTGCTGCTTTCCCTCCTCGCGTCGTCGTCGCCGCCGTCTTCGCGTCGTTGCCTCCATCATCATCGCCTGCCTTCTCAGCGCTCGATTTCGTCACTCTGACGGCGGCAGCAGCGGAGGGCTGCTTGGAGGTGCCCGCCATCTGTGGCGAGGAGAAAGAGAGCGAGAAAAGAAAAGAGATAAAAAGTGAAGAACGGGAGAGCTAGCCGTCGTCGACTTCGAAAAAAATTCTCCCCTCACTCTCGACCTCGAGCTTCGTCGTCGTCGTCGAAGAAAAAAAAACTCTCTTCCGAGCCCAACAAGAAAAAAAGAATGGCCTCCCGCAGCGAGACCGTCGAGGCGGTGCTCTTCGCGCTCTGCGTGGGGTTCTTTTTCGGTGCGTCGGTCGCCCTCCAGCTGGAATCAGAGCTCGAAACTATTGGATTCCGCGACGGAAAGTCGAAAAGGAGAGAGAGAAGATGGCGTTCGATCGAACTACCGATCGACCTCGTCTGCCTTCTCTCAACCTTTTCAACCTCTTCTTCTCCTCTCAACCCCCCTCGACCAACCAACCCCCAACCAACCAACCGAAACAGCCTACCACGCCTTCATCTTCTTCCTGCCCCCCTTGTTCCGCAGATCCGCCTTCCGCGTCCCGGCCGCCGCCCGCGCCGCGCGCTCAAGATGGCTCGACGCCGTTTCCGCGGCGCCCAGAGACAGCGCGACCCAGACCTACGCCGTCCAGTCGATCCGCAACTCGATCATGGCCGCGTCTTTCACGGCCTCGACGTGCGGGCTGATCGCCGTGTCCGGGCTGCTGCCGGCCATCCTGGACGGGGCGAAGATAGGGAGGCTGAGGGAGCTGGCCGCGCTCGACCCGATAACCAAGGCGCTGAACGGTTCGTCTTCTTCGCCTCCTCCCTCGTGGCCCAGCGTCGAGTTCAAGCTGAGCGTGATGGTGCGACGAGTGTTTTCCCTCTCTCTCTGTTTTTTTTTCTCTTTCTTTTTTTCGATGAATCGAAAACACCTGGTTCAGCTCTAGCGAGAACGCGAGAGAAAAAGAGGAAGAAGAAGAAACGGAAAAAACTCACTCTCTCTCTTTCAAAATTTAATTTTCAAAAAACGAAAACGAAAACTTAGGAGCTCGTCATCATCTCGTCGTTCATCTCCTACATGCAGTGCATCCGCTTCAACGTCTACCTGACGTGAGTGTTGTTGTTGTGGGGAAGGAAGGAAGAAGGGGAGAGAGAGAGAGAGAGGAGAGAGAGAGAGAGAAAAATTCTAACTTTTTTCCCAAAAAACAACAACAACAGTTATGCCATCAAGGCCATCGGCACAACGGACAGCGAGCTCTACGACTCGGGAGAGAAGGACACGGTCTTCGGGCGAGAAGAGCGCGCCGCCGAGGCCGCCGCGAGCGCCGCCGCCGAGGCTCACGCGCTCGCGCGAAGGGCCGGTTTGTGTTTCACCTTTGGCCAGCGCTCCTTCTTCGGGTTTCTGCCGCTGTTCCTCTGGCTTTTTGGCCCAACTATGCTCGTCGCGGCCACCGTGATGCTCCTGTCGGGCCTCTACTTCACTGACGTGGTCACGCTGCGGACGGGCGGCGCCGGGGCGGCGAAGGCGGCGGCGCTGGCACGGAGGCTGAGCACTTCCCATTCGAAGGACAAGAACAAGAAAGATCTCGAGAGCCAGAAGGATAGACCGGCAGAGGTCTTCCTGCACGACGATTGAGAGAGAGAAAAACGATTTTTTATTACTTGCAAAAACAACGAACAACAACATTGATATAAATAGGAAGAGAAAGACAAAGAGAGGAAGAAATCTTCATTTTTTTATTGGAGAAAAAAAGAAAGAGAAAAGAGAAAAAGAAACAAATTCAAGCCGCTCCTCCCTCTTCGGCAGCGTCGGCGTCGAGCAGCGCCGCGAACTCGTCCAGCTCGTCCCTCGCCAGCTCCGGCTTCGCGGCCCTGCTGGCGCCGGCCACCTTCATCGCCGCCCGGGTCTCTTTCGCCCTCTTGGTGCCCAAAAGCTGCCACGCTGCGTTGGAGAGCATCCACAGGCCGATGCCCGGGAAAATGTTGGACAGCACCAGCTTCATCATGCGGACGATCCTGAGCCCCTCCGACAGGTCGTTGGCCAGCTTCCCGTCCAGAACAAAGGCCGTGGCGACCCAGTGCGTGGGGACCCAGCCCATCGAGGCGGCGGCAGGCGTCGAAGAAGAAGGAGAAGAAGAAGAAGAAGAAACTGGAGTCGGCAGCCAGAGCGCCGGCGCGGTGACCTCTGGCGCCGAGGGGCCGACCCCGAAGCTCAATTGATAAGGCTTCATCGCCGCGACCGAAACACCGGTGAAGGGCTCGGAAGCAAACCACCACGAGTGCAAGGAGACGTTGGAGCGCATAGAGGGGCCGGCAAGAGCGGTCAGAGAGGCCTGCAGGGGGCTCATCCAGCCTCTGGTCGTCGCGTTGTTGGTCGCGGTGCCGTTTTCGTGCAGCAGGGTGCCGTCGGCGAACAAGAAATGAGGAAGCGTCGCCTGCGTGGGGCACCTGTAGACCGCCTCCATGTTCCAGGCCCAGGCGAAAAGATCGGGGGCGGCGCAGCGGTCGACGCCTCCTTTTCCCGAATCGCAGGCCAGCGCCGAGGAGTTGGAGAGGGAATAGCGCTTGGCCGGGATGCCTCCGGCGTTGCCGTGGACGACCGCGGCGTCGTCGCTGCCGGCCTTGGGGAAGCGGGTGCCCCAAGCCTGTTCCATAGCAAAGTCCTCCTCGACTTTAATCGAGGCAGGCACCGGGTGAGCCACCAGGGGCCTGCTGAAGGTGGAATCAAAGAGAGTGAGGTTCTCCCCCTTGACCCTGAGCTTCTTGCTCCTCTTGTCGGGGTCGGTGTTGATCTTCTGGTGGAAGATGCGGCCGTCGACCGAGCCGCCGACGCGGACTCCCACGGGCGACGATGGGGAGGGGGCCAGCGCGAACTCGCTGCCGTCGAGCGACCGCAGCAGCGTGGGGAGCTGCTCCTTGTAGGTGGTGCGCCCCTGCCCGTCCCCCGAAAGCTCCTGCACGGGCTCGCCAGAGGTGATGGTGAGTCTGGTGATCTGAGGGTGGTCGCCCCCCTTCAGCTCGGAAATAGGTATGTTGCCCAGCGCGAGCGACGGCGCGTCGCGCGACGGCCAAGCAAAGGCGGCCGAGACCTCCGATGCGGGCCCTGGACCCTGGTTGACCATCGCCAGGAACGGGTCGGTCCACCCTTCGATCCACTGCCTGGCGGTCTTGCGCACGATCAAGCCGCCGGAGCTCGGGGCGAGTTTCGGCCCGAGAGCAAAAGACTCAAACCCGGGCCCGACGAGCGAGACGGCGAGGTGGCGGGCATAGCTCTTGATCCCGGCCGCCTGCGCGATGGTGGTGTCCAGGGCCGCGGCGAGGGTCTCCGGGGGGTCGAGGAGGCCGATCTTGAGGGCGTTGAGCTGGACGAAGACGTTGTCCCTGGGATAGGGGGAGGGGGGAAGGGGGGTCGAGAAGAAGGAGAAGAAGAAGAGGAAGATGAGGTCGGAGGGGAGGTGAGAGGAAGGAAAAAAAAAGTCGAACGACGAAAAAAAAAAAACTTCAAAAAAAACTTCAACACTCGAAAAAAAACTCACTGCGGCTCCCCGACCAGCGGGTTCCCCAGCAGCGTCAGCACCCTGTCCGCCGTCTCCGGGTCGATCTCGGCCCCCGGGCCCAAGTTCTGGGCCCGGATCCAGGCACAATACTCGAGCAGCGACGCCTGGTCGGGCTCCCACAGCAGGCACTGGGACCACTGATAGCGCGCCAGGAACTTGGCCGTCGCCTCGTCCTGCTCCCCGCCCTGCGTGATGCCGGCCTGGTAGGCCCCAAGCACGCCGGCCAGAGCCGTGGGCACACCGGGCAGCACCAGGGGCATCTCGGAACCTCCGTAGAAGTTCAAAACCGCGAGGTAGCCCCGGTTGACGGTGACGATTTTGTCGTTGTCCAAGGAGCAGCCGGGGCAGGACTTCTCGGCCAGGTAGGCCTCGTTATAGTAGAGGCGGTCGAAGGTGACCTCGGACTTGTCGGCTGAGAAGTTGGCGTTCCAGCGGAGCTCGCGGACCTGAGAGGTATTAAAAAAAAAAAACGAAATCGGGTTTTTTTTTTTTGAGGTCGAGCGAAGGGGCACCTCTTTTCTCTTCTTTTCTCTTTTTCTCTTCTTTCCTCTTCTTTCCTCTTCCTTCCTTCATCCATCTCACCTTGAAAGCGTAAGGTCCGACCTCTTTCAGCACGGGCTGCTCGCCTTGGAGCCACTGTGTTTTGGGAATAAAAAAAGTTTGAAGAAAAGAAAGAACGAAGTGCTGCAAGTTGATATGAAGGTTTGACTAATCCAACCCTTGTTGTGCGTCGCTACGAATAAACTTTCGCGCGCAACGCCGAACCCTAACGAGAAAAAAAGTTAATCAGAAAAAAACGAACCTCCTCGGCATTGGTGACGTTCCAGAAGTAGTAGTCGAACTGCAAGGGCACGGGGCACGCCTGATAGACAAGAGAGAGAGATTGAGAGAGGGAGAGGGTGAGGGAATGAGGAGAAGGAGAAGGGGTCAAAACTTTTCGGGTATTTTTTTTTGATTTTTCTTCGTGCCCTGCTCGAAATCAAAAAAATCTCTCTCTCTCTTTTTCTCCTCTCTCTTCTCCTCCTCCTCCTCCATTCCCCCCCTTTCCCTTCTCACCTCCGGCGCCACCTTCAGGCAGTCCGCGTCCTTCTTCAGGTCGCTGGCCAGGCCCGACGTCACCGAGATGTAAGGCGTCATCACAGCGAGCCCGACAGCGGGCCCCAGAACGGCGAGCGCCATGCCCAAGAGCAGGCCGAACTCGAGGGCCCAGCGGCGCCAGGTCGCGTGCTCGGTTCCGGGGAGGGTGAAGGTGTTGAGGACCGAGGACTCGAAAGGGTTGCGGCCTCGCTGGTGGGGCTTCGGAGGCTGAGGAGGTTGGGAAGGAGGAGCGGCGGGGGTGGAGGTGGCGGTGGAGGTGGCCGTTCGCGGCGTGGAGGGGTTGTTGAGCGAAGGAGGAGGAGAGCTCGTCGAAGGGGCAGAAGGCGCCGGAGGGGGCCTTCCTCCGTCCGAGCGGCCCAAAGAAGAGGAGGAGGAGGAGGTTGGCGGCGCGCCGGTCCCTTCCCCGCGGGAGAGGGAGGGGGCGCCTGAGGGAGGGGAGGACATGGAGGTGGAGGGCGGCGTCGGCGGAGAGAGAGAGAACGGAAAGAGGAGGAGGTCGAACGACGAAAGAAAAAATGAAACGAGTTTTCGTCGGCCAGTTTCTTCGATTCACTCCGCTTTTTTCGATTTTTTTCCCGCCCTCTTCGCGTTTCGCTGGCGCTCTCACGCGCTAGCAGGCAGCGCTTTTCGCTTTGTTTCTTCCTCGACGGACAACGCCCGCGCGCGCGCACTCGCCACCGAGCGATGGCGCTCCGCCAGCTGGCGACGGGCGGCGCCGGCGACGGCTGCTCGGCAGACGATGCGGGTGCGGGCGGCAGCGGCAGCGGCGGCGGTGCCGGCCCTTCGAACCCTCTCGGGGGCCTCGCCGACGCGCTGCTGGGCCGCCCTTCCAAGGCGCACGAGAGGGCGCACGAGGTGCGTCGTGCTGGTGGTGGTTTGGAGGGCAAGAGAGGGGCAGGAGAGGTGGCGGAGCCTCGCTGCGATGATCGAATGCTCGATTTTGGAAAGGAAAAAAAAACTCAACCTCTCGACCTCCCGCACTCTCTCTTCCTTGTTTCTCTCTCTCTCTCTAAAAAAAAATTCTCACCACCAGCTCCCGGGTCTCGGTCGGCCCATGCCCGGAGGAGGAGGAATGCACCGTCCCGGGGATGCAGCTGCTGCCATCGCCGCGGCGGAAGGTGAGTAGAATCGGAAAGAGAAGAGAGGCAACTCGACCTCTCGACCGTCTCTTCTCTTTTCTCGTTTCGCTCACCTAAAAAAAAACTCCCGTTCTTCCTCTTTCTCTTCCTCTCTCTTACTTTCTCTCTCAGGCGACCTCCTCTCCGGCGTTCCGGGGCTCTCTGGAGGGCGCATGCGGGCCATGCCGCCGGGGATAGGTCCGGGCGCGGTCTCCGACTTTTTGAATCCCGCAAAGGCAAACGGAGGAGCAGGAGGAGGCGCCACTTCTTTCGACGCCGCCTTTGCAGACGCCTTTGGCGTCGGAGCCGTCGCTCGCCCTCCTCCTCCTGCCGCTGCTGGCCCTTTATCCAACCCTCTGGCGCGCCTCAACCCTTCGCTCGCGGCCTTTGTCGGAGCGGCGCGCTCCCCTGGCGGGACCTTTAGGCCTCCCCCCGCGCGACCTCCTTCGGACGCCCCGCCGCCGCCGCCGCTCGCCGTCCCCGACGCCTGCCGCCTCCGAGACCGCGCAGAGACGCTGGCGAGGCAGCTCGGGGCCAGCGGCCCGCAGGCGAGGGAGCAGGTGGCGGGGCTGCTGTGGTCTGTGGGTGTCGACCCGGCGCGGCTGCCTCCCCCGGTCCTTTCCTCGCCGATCCAGAGGCTCTCTTCTCCTTCTCCTTCTTCTGCTGCAGCTTCTTCTTCTTCTTCTGCCGCCGCCGCCACTGCCACTGCCCCTGCCCCGGCAGGGTGGGAACAGGCGTGGAGCGATGGGCGGAGGCTGCAGCAGCACCCCGGGAGCGGAGGGGGAGGGGGCGCGTGGGCGAACGAGTTTTCTTCCCGGCTCAACCTCTCTCGGCCTCCGATGCCTCCTCCTCATTCGATTCCGCAGATGAACTCGTGGGCCTCCGAGTTCGCCGCCGGGAGGCCACCAGCCGAGGCCTGGGCCAACGACTTTTCCTCGCAGCAGCAGCAGCAGCAGCAAGCAGCGGGAGTCGGAGCGATTTCTTCCTCCTCGGAGGCCGCGGCCAATGCCGACGCCCGAGAGCAGTCGCGCTTTCTCGCCGAGGCTCTTTCCTCCGACCCCAAGATGCAGTCTTCGAAGTTCCTGTCCTTCGTGTCCAAGATGAGCCGCGGGGAGATCGTGCTCGAGGGCAACGAGGCGAAGCCCGCGGACGCCGCTACGGTCGGCGGGGCCTGGGCGGAGCAGCACTCGAATGCTCAATTCGAAGGCGCGTGGCGGGAAGGAGCGACGGCAAACAGCTGGGCGAGCCAACACGAACGACTTCAGCAGCAGCAGCAGCAGCAGCAGCAGCAGCAGCAGCGAATCCAAACTCAGACCCCGACACAGAGGGACTGGGCGGACCAGTTCGCTGCCGGGGTGGCCCCCGCGGGGCTGGCTGACCAGTGGGCGAGCGAGTTCGAGGCGCGGAGGAGGAACGGGGGAGGAGTCGGGGGAGGAGGAGTTGGAGTTGGCATCGAAGGCGAACTTCTTCGACAACAGCAAACCAACAACCTTTCCTCTCCTTATTCTTCTTCCTTGCTCGTCAACGATGGCGCCGGCGGCCCACAATACGAGTTCTCCGACAACGCGAGATCAAACCAGCAGCAGCAGAACCCCTTTGATGCCGATCCGGACCCCTTGGAGACCGCGCGGAGGCTCTTCATGACCGGCGTGCTCTCCGAGGCGGCGCTCGCGGCAGAGGCCCAGATCCGCAAATCCGCTGCCAGCGATTCCGAAAAGACCCTGGCGGCCTGGAGGCTCCTGGGCGCCATCCACGCCGAGAACGACGACGACAGGCAGGCCATCGCCGCTTTACGGCAGGCGCACGCCGCGGCGCCGGGGGACGCGGACGTTCTGCTGTCGCTCGGCGTCTCGCACACCAACGAGCTCGATCGAGGGAGGGCGCTCGCTCACCTCTCGGCGTGGCTGCGGAGAACGCACCCGGAGGCGGCCGCGAGGCACCTGCCTCCTCTTGAAGCGCAGCAGGTGTCTGATTTGCAACCATCGCAGACTGTGACGCTTGAGGCGGCGACGGCGGCCTTCGAGGCCGCCGCTGCCTCGGCTCCTCCGTCTTCTTCCGCAGCGGCCGACGCCTCTGCTGCCCTGGGGGTGCTGCGCTCGCTCGGGAGGGACTTTGAAGGGGCCGCCGCCGCCTTCAGGAGGGCGCTGGAGGCGAGGCCGGACGATTACTCGCTGTGGTGAGTGGAGATCGGTGGGGGCGGGGGGAAGGAGCAGAGAGAGAGAAAAGAGAGGAGCGTGACGACGGAAAGAACTTTGACAAAAAAACTCACTTTTTCCCTTTCTTTTTCGATTTTTCCCAAAAAAAACAGGAACAAGCTCGGCGCCACCTTGGCCAACGCCGGCAGGGCCCACGAGGCCGCGGCGGCCTACCGCAAGGCCCTCGACGCGAAGCCCAACTACGTCCGCGCGTGGACAAACATGGGGTAAGAGAGAGAGAGAAACGTTTTTCATTTCTTCGAGCGAGCGAGAGAGGAAAAAAACCCGACTTCGAAAAAGGAAAAAAACTCAAAACAAACTTCCAAAAAAACCTTCCTCTCTCTCAAACCTTCAGGATCGCCTCCGCCAACCTCGGTGACTACCTCTCCTCCTCCCGCTACTACGCCCGCGCCCTGGCCCTCAACCCCACGGCCTCCAGTGTCTGGGGCTACCTGCGCACGAGCCTGGCCTGTGCCGGTCGGGCGGATTTACTGGAGGCGGCCGACAGGGAGGACGCGGCCGCGATCGAGCGGGCGCTGCCGCTCTGAAACGAGATCCTTTTTTCTCCTCGCCCTTCGTTTCTCAGTCCCCTCCACGCGCGGGCGCGTGCGTGTGTGTGTAAATTTTTACATCGTTTTTTGTGTAACATACAAAAGAAAATGCGGATGACGAAGGAAAGTTGGGAAATTCGGAGCAGTTTTCCACCCCTTTTATTTTTTTCCACCTCCTCCTTCTTCACACAAATCCGTCGAAAAAAAAAGCCAATGGCCAGCGGCGATCAAGCTCCGCAATCGCGCCCGCTCGCGGCCCTCTTCGAGCGCGCTCGCGCCGCCTCCAGCTCCGCGCTCGAAGGTAGCAGCAGCAGCAGCAGCTCGATCGATGACGCGCTAGCCCGGGCGATCGACGCGTGCGCCGCCGCGTCGAGCGCGGCGGAGGCGGCGGGCGCGAATGCCGGTGCGGGAGAGACGGCCGACGACCTCTCCGCCCGGGACCTCCGCTGGGCGCTGCCCCCCGGCTGGCGCGCGCTGCTTCTGGCCAAGAAAGCGTCCAATTCTGCTTCCTCTTCTGTCGCACAGAAGTTTGCCGCTCTGCTGGAGGCGTCGGAGGGACTGAAGGGCTTCCTGGCCAGCTGCCAGGAGCTCGGCGTCGCCCCGAAGGAGGCGCTCGCGACCCTCAAAGAGGCCGAGGACGACGCCGACGACGGCGGCGACGACGACGGAGGAGAACAACGTCCTCCTCTCTCCGTGGGCGCCTTCAACCCGGAGGCCCGCCGAGCGGCCAAGATCGCGGCGTTCAGGGCGAAGCGGGAGCTGCAGGGGAAGCTTGCCAAGCTGCGGGAGAAGGAGGAGGCGAGGAGGAAGAAAAAGAGAACTTCTTCGTCGAAGGCGGCGTCGGCTCCGGCGGCGGAAGCAGCAAACGAAGAAGACGACGACGAAGAAGAAAGCGACGACGAAGAAGACGAGGAGGAGCTCCGAGAGGCCGTGCTCGCCGAGCTCGCGCTCATCTGCATCGCCGCCGCCGACGAGGTGCTGGCGATCAAGGAGGAGGCCACGATGCTGCGGCACGCGCTGCGGCGGGAGAGGGAGGCCGAAGCAAGAGGGAGTGGAGGAAGTGGAAGCGGAGGAGGAGCGAGGAAAGAGGAAGACGACGACGTCGAGCGCAAGAGGAAGGAGGAGGCCTCCGCCGTCGCCACCGCCCTCCGGGGCGCCTTCTCCGCCCTCTCGACGACAAGTGCGGCAGCATCAGCGTCGTCTCAGCGCCCCGCTTTCGCGCCGGCGAGCGTTGGGGCCTCTTCTTCGGCGCTCGGCCTCGGCGGCCTCGGCCTCGGCGGCCTCGGCCTCGGCGCCAGCAGCAGCTCGCTTCTCGACCGCGGCGCCGCCGCGGCCTCCGTCTTCCGCCCCTCCCACCTCCTGCCGACGATGAGTCTCGAAGAATTCGCGGACAGGGAGGTCGCCGACGCGCGCGCGCGCTCCGAGGCCGACAGGGCGCGCAGGGCCGCGGCCGCGGCGGCCGCGAGGGACGCCTCCTCGGCCGACGACGGCGGCGACGACGGCAGGACCGAGGCCGACGGAGGGGTCACCCTGGACCGCCTCCGCGCTCTCGACGACTGGAAGGACGACCACCCCTACGGGTACGGCAACTCGAAAAGGAGGCCCGCGGCGACGGGGAGCAAGTAGAGAGAGAGAGAGAGAGAGAGAGAGAGAGAGAGAGAGAGAGAGAGAGAGAGAGAGAGAGGCGTTGAGAGAGAGAGAATTTGCAACAAAAAAGAAAGAAAGAAAAATTAAAAAATTAAAAGAGAATTTCCCCCCTTTTTTGTCACTCGTCCGTCACCAGCCAAGGGTCCGCTTTCAGCGCCTCTATCTCCCCCAGCGCGCTCCTGGCCACGACGGCGTCGTTCCGGATCATCTCCACGAGCTTCTCCACGCTCTCGAACTTGGCCTCCGCTCTCTGGTAAGCAACGACGAGAAGCTTCATCCTCGCTCCCCTGAAGTCTTTCGGGAGCTGCCCTGGATCGGCGAGGATCCAAGGCTCGCAGGTGCGGTGGTCTGGTTATTATAGTGGGTTGTTTTGAGAAAGAGGGGAAAGACGAGTGAGGGAGGGAGAGAGCTTGGTTTTCGGGACCTTTTCCTTCCCCCTCGTTTCCTTCTTCGCGCGGTCGCTCTCGCCAACCAAAAACTCTTCTCTTCTCTCCTCTTCTTTCTTTCTCACCGTTGTCAAACTGCGGGTTGTACCCGACAGACAGCACCGCAGGGAAGATCTTCTCGGACAGAACCTTGTCTTTTTCGAAGAAGACCCGGGAGAACGCGGCGAAGATCCCGGAGACGGAGCCATCAAGCCCTCTCGCAAGCGCCTCGCCGTCGAGATTCGCTGTCGGGATCCCCAATTCCGTCGAACCTCTCCCAAACCCGCTCACCACGGTCCCTTCGAGGCGCAACAAGGGGTCGAGCCTGAGGGCTCGCCCACCGGCGATGGAGTCGGAGAAGGGAGGGAGCGCGAAGGGTGCCGGGTCGAAGGCGAAGAGTGTCGGGATTTTAGCGACGACGGCTCCTTCTCGTTCTCCTTCTTCTTCTCCTTCCGCCACAACAACAGGAGGGAACGGCGACTTGCTCCCCGCCTTTTCCCGCAGGCTGGGAACCACCACGCAGCGCATGCCGGCCGCGACGGCCGCCTTGGCACCGGCGGGGGAGTCCTCGATGACGAGGCACTCGGGGGGGAGGATCAAAGGAGCAGCAGCAGCAGAAGAGCTTTCTTCTTCTCCTCTTTTCTTCCTCCTCGAAAGCAGCAGCACGCTCGCCCTCTCCACCGCCAGCAGCAGGCCCTCAGGGTCCGGCTTCCCCTCGGCGACGTCATCGCCGCAGACCACGACGTCCCAGCTGGAGTGGCCGAAGACCTCTCCCTGGGAGCCCGGGCCTGTCTTGAGAGCAAAGGTCTTTGACGGCGTCGACGTCACCAGAGCAAGAACGAGCTCATCAGAAGAAGAATTTGAACCTTTTCCCTCTCTCCTCTCTTCCGCGACCTTCCTGAGGTACTCCACGAGCCTCTTGGCCCCTGGCAAGGGGGCCACGTCCTTCCACCCTTCGACGAGCCTCTCCTCGCTCTCCCGTAGCAGCCTCTCTGGCGTGACCTCCTCCGGCAAGATTCCCGAGAGCGACTCTGCGACGGCTGCCCATGCCTCCAAAGGCCTCCTCCCGAGGGCCGCGGCGCTTGCTTCCGGGGTGAGCTCGGCGTCGTAGGCGGCGAGGACGTCGGACGCGGCGCGGGAGACGGCGTGCTCGGTGGCGAGCAGGGTGCCGTCGAGGTCGAGGATGACGAGCTTGACTGGGAGAGGAGGCGGTCGAGGCGGTTGAGGAGGTGGAAGAGCTCGAAGAGGTTCGACGATCAATGCCATCTCTTTTGGTTCCTCTTTTTCGGATTCACAGGGCTCTTTTCGGCTTGATTCTCTGGCGCAGATCGAGAGAGCAGACAAGAGAAAGTCTGCTAGAGGAAGCGGCTCTTCCTAGATTGGCGGGAGCTGGAAGTTGTCAAAGGCCGATTGGAGAAGTTTTTTTTTTTTCGATTCGAGCTTGTGATTCTCGAGAGAGCAAGGCTTTTTCCCGAAAAGGAAAAGAAAACGCCTCCCTTTTTCTCTCTTTCTCTCCCTGCGGTCACCTCTTCGACGCCCTCGCCAGCGCGTCGAGCCTGCGGGCGGTGACGCGCAGGGCCCCCTCGCATCGCGCGATACGCATCGCCGAGGAGGTCGAGCGCAGCGTGGCGGGGGAAAGAGGACGGGGAAGGGGGAGAGGAAGGAGGAGCGTCGTCGTCGTCGTCGTCGGCGGCGGCGGCGGCGGAGGAGGAGGAGGAGAGGGAGAGGGAGAGGGAGAGGGAGAGGGAGAGGGAGAGGAAGAGACGGGAGAAGAAGTGGAAACAGCAGCCGCCCCTTTCTCGATCAAAGAAGCCTGCTTCCTCCTCATCTCGAGCTCGAGCGCGTCGATGAGGGACTCTGCGGAACGAGAAAGAGGAGGAGGAGCGAGGGAAGGCGGGGGAAGAGAGAGCGGGAGCGGGAGCGGGAGCGGGAGAGGAAGGGCCTGAGCGACGACAGCTGCTGCTTCTACGGTTTCGGCTGCTTCTTCTTCTTCCGCTTCTTCGTCCGCCTCTTCTGCCATTTCTCGCTCTCGCTCCAGCAGCAGCAGCGTCCTGAGGAGCTCCGCTGTGCGTTCGAGGAGCTCCGTGCGGCGGCGGAGGACTAGGGCGCCTGCGAAGGGGACAGAGGGGGAGGAGCAGGGAGGAGAGGTGGTCGAGGTGGAGGTCATATTGTTTTTTTCTTTTTTTTGAATGATTTCTTCTCACTTTTTCCAAAGAGGACACCATCACCTGGAGAAAAAATAAAAACCCCGCTTTCCTTCCTCCCTTCCTTCCTTCCCGCTGCCCTTCCCTCTCCACACCTTCCTCCAAAAAAGCCTCAGACGATGCGTGCCGTGTCTCTGCGCTCGTCCCTGCCGAAAGGAGGCACGGTGCCTCCCCGCGTCGCTCGCGCGAGACCATCGACGGTCCCGGTGGCAACAGCGCACCGTCGTCGCCCCTCGTCGCCATCGACGAACATCAACAACAACAACGCCAACGCCGCGCGCAACACCAGCAGCCTGCGCACTTCGGCATCCCCGGAGCGCCGCGATGAGGTGAGAGACGTTTTGTTCCTTTCGTTTTATCATGTTAAGAAGGCGTTTCGACTCTGTCTTGGGTGTCGCGCGCGACGCTGCTTGGAAAAAAGAACAAAGCAGAAGATGAAGATGCGTCGCTGACTCGCACCCACCGACGTTTTCCGTCGAATCCGAAAAAAAAAACAGGTCAAGGTTTTGGCGGCCGCGGTCCCTCCCCAGGACGACCCGTCCTTCTTCCTCGAGCCTCTGATGCGCTCGTTCGTGCTTGGCGTGTCGGCCGGGTGCATCTTCGAGTCGCTCCACGTCGTCGGGAAGGTGAGAAGGGAGCGATGGTGGTGATGGTTTTTTTTTCGACGTCGAGGGTTTTTCTTCTTTTTCTTCGTCTTCGCACTCGACGAGGTTGTTTCTCCTTCGTGGCGCGCCCTCGACCTCTCTCTCTCCCTCTCGCCACGCTGCTGCTCTCCGTCTCCTCTCTTCTTCCCAGAGCACGACCGCCTTCCTCTTTTCTTTTACTCACGCATAAACAACTGAAAAAAAACCGAAACAAACAGTTTGTTGGCCTGGCCGCCGAGGTCGGCTTCTCCTCCGTCGTCGACGCCCTGCCGGCGACCATCGACCGCTTCTCGCCGCTCTTCGCCGGCGACCACGCCGTCGCGATGTGAGTCTGTTTTTGTTGTCTGTTTGTAGCGTGGATCCAAGTATTAAGATGTATTCTACCCTCTGGGATCAAGAAAGAGGAGGAAGAACGACCTGATCGGCGCGACGCGGCTTTGCCTCCATTTCGACGTCGGATGTCGAAAAAAAAGCCCTCGCCGCCTTGCTCGCTTTTTTTGCCGCTCGTTTTTCTCTCCCTCTTCTTCCTCTTCTTCTTCCAACCTCCTCCTCCTCCTCCTCCTCCTCCTCTTCCCACTCAAAACCTTACCCCTCCCAGCGGCTCCTGGGCCCTCTTCTACATCATCGAGGCTATCGCCGTGGTGACGGTGCTCAAGAGGTTCCCTGACGACAGGGCCGCGGCGGTGAGTTTTTTGTTTTCTGCTTTGTTTTCGAAAAGAAACGCTCGAGCGAGAACAAGACCTCTCTCGCTCGATTGCTCGTTGTTTCGCTCATGCTTCCGCGTCATCGTTCTTGCTCCATCGCGCTGTCAACCCGCGATCAGACACCTCCGAAGGCTGCTGCAGGCTCGTCCTGAAGCTTTTTTGCAAGGAGATTGGAGATTGGAGCAGCAGAGGCGCAGCGAGACGCGAGATGACGATGCAACGGTTTCCTCTTCTTCTCTGCCCGGGTGGCAATGCTGACGCGCTTTTTTCCCTTTTTCGAAAAAAAACTCAAAACCTCTCAAAATTTCTTCAAACCTCAACCAAAACAGGAGCGCGAGGTCCGCAAGCAGGTCACCCTGGGCAAGAAGATGCTCCCGCTGCGCCTGGCCCTGGCGCTGCAGGCCAAGAGAGAGAAGGCCGTCTCGTCGCTGACGGGCTCCTTCTCGAGCTCGAGCTCGGGCTCGGGTTCGTCCTCGTCCTCGTCGTCCTCCTCCCCCTCCTCGGAGACTTCTCTCTCCGCCACGGCCGTGCTCGAGGCCCCCCCCAGGACCGCCGTCAAGCCGCCCCGTCCTTCCTCTCCGATCCCCGGCGCCGTCGAGATCCCCCGCGGCGGAGGTAAAGCTGCTCTTCCTCCTCCTCTGCAGGAGAAGAAGAAGCCTAAGACCACTTTCCTGCCGAGAGAGAAGCAGCTCGAGCGCAGCCGCGACGACACCGACGACGAAGTCGAAGAAAAGTCTTCTTCTCTCTCTTCCCTCGCCGACCGCCGTCAGCGCTCCGGCCTCGCCCCCGGAGCCCTCGACCCTTCCAACCCCCTGGGACGCCGCGCGAAAGAGCTGGCAGGGCGCAGGGCCTACCTGAAAAACTTCTGGTACGCCGTCGCGCTGAGCGAGGAAGTGAAAAACGACGGAAAGCCGCACGGCGTGACGGCTCTTGGAAGGCGCCTGGCCCTCTTCCGCGACGAAGGGGACGAAGGGCGCGTTAAGGCCGTCTCCGACGTCTGCCCGCACCGCGGCGCCCCCCTGCACAGGGGCTGGGTGACGGACGGGGTCGCGGGAGCCAAGGGCCACTCGTGCGTCGTCTGCCCCTACCACGGCTGGGCCTTCGACGGAGAGGGGGTGCTGAGGGACGTCCCGGCGGCCGAACACCCGGACGAGTGGCCTCGCAAGCAGCTGGTGGAGTCGTACCCGATCGAGGAGAAGGGGGGATTCGTGTGGCTCTTTTACGGTAAGGAAAGAAGGGGAGGGTTGAAAAGAGTTGGAGTTTTTTTTTTTTTTTTTTCGTTTGTCGCTCGTTGCTTCTTCTACTTCTTGTTCTACTTCCTTCTTCTTTCCCCTCTTCCCCTCTTCCCTTCTTTTCCTCCAAACTCACCACCGCCTCTCTGTCTCCCCTTCTTCCTCTTCCGAACAACACCAACAAAAAAAACCTCCTCCACAAAAAAAGGCTCCCCCGACCTCCCCGAGGGAGAGCGCCCCCCGATCCCCTTCGTGCCGGAGCTCGAGGACCCCAAGTGGAAGGCGGTCTACGGCTCGATCGAGATGGGATGCGAGCACCACGACGTGTTCCAGAACGCCATCGACGTGGCGCACATCCACTACCTGGTAAGAATTGGGGGGAGAGAGAAGGAAGAGAGAGAGGGAGTTTTTTTTGAAAAAGAGAGAAAGAAGACCTCGACGCGCGCGCGAAAAAAAAACCCGACTTCCAAAAAAAAAACTCATTTTTTTCTTTCAAACCCCCCTCCCCCCCAACAAAACAGCACTCCGACTCCTTCGGCAACCAGGACCAGCCCGAGATCCGCGACATGCACGTCAAGGCGGACGCCTACGGCGCCACGGCCACCTTCGCTCTTCACAACAAGCCCGTCAACGCCCTGTGGGCCTGGAGCTCGGTGCCCAAGGTCGACGTCACGGCGCGCGCAATGCTGCCGTCGACGTCGATGATCTCGTTCACGCTCGCCGGCGGACTCTCGTTCATCACGTTCGTCAACACCGTGCCGATTTCTTCGGGCAAGGCCATCAACCGCTTCGCCCTGATCAGGAAGCTCGACGCGGACCCCACGGGCGGGCGCATCTTCAACAGCTCTGCCTGGGACGGGATCGCGCGCAAGGCGATGCTGAGGATCCTGGGAGAGGACAAGCAGATGCTCGAGGAGCTGAGGCCCCAAGACCTGCCCCGCGAGATCTCGGTCAAAGCTGATCTCTTGCAGACGGCTTTCGGGAAGCTGCGCGGGGAGTACCTGGCGATGGGTTACGGCGTGGACCCTCCGAGCGACGGCGGGGACGAAGGAGTGGGGGCTCGCGGCGGGCTGGGGTTGAAGGACCTTTGAAAGAGAGGAGGGAGAGGAGGAGGTTGAAAAAAATCATTGGGAGAGAGAGAGAGCAAAAACTAAAAAACAACACCAAAAACACCACCACCATCACCAAAACAACAAAACTTCCTCCGCATTTACCTATATCACCATGAGTCTTTTGGCCACTAACAAACAAAACAAACAAACGATCCGTTGCGCCATTTTCGCAAAAGAGAGAGAGAGAGAAAACGAAAAAAATGAAAAAAGAGTCGTCGTCCCCCACCTGTATTTTTAGAAAAAAACACCACCCCCCTTCCTCCCCTTCCCCTTGCCCTATACCCGCAAAAACACACATCAATCTAGAGAGAGAATTTCGATAGAGAGAGAGACGAGAATTAAAGAATTGAGAGAGAGAGCGTGCCAGCGAGAGCGAGAGCTGTCTTTCAACGCTACTCTCCGCTCGCGCGCGCGAATGAGAGAGAAAAGAAACGAAAAAAACCACTTTTTTGTTCAAAAACTTCCTTGTGCACTTATTGAGAAAGAGATGACGATTGTGGGAGAGTGGATGCGCAACGTGAGAGACGGGGGTGTTGAAAGAGCGCGCAAAAGAGAAAGAGAAAGAGAGAAAAATGAGAAGAGGGCAAAAAAAAAAGGTGGTGGAGTTCAGAGAGAAAAAAGGTCGAGTGCGAGAGCTCTTCCCTCTCTTCTTCCTTCTTCCCTTTGTTCCCCTTTGTCCTCTCGTGTGTAAAATTTGATTTGACGATTGTGTACGATTTGAAGATTATTGAAATAGAAGAAAGAGAGAGAGATGGTTTCTCTCTGGCTTGGGGCGCGATAGAGAGAAGGAGAGAGAAAGAGAGGGAGACAAGGAGAGAGAGAAAAAAAGGGCGAGGGCGTCACACTCTCCTTTTCGTTTCTCGCATCATCGTCGCCAGATCGCTGAGCCATTGCGTCGCCCCTTCCTTCTCCCTGTTCCCCGCCTTTTTTACCCTCCGATCGAAATGTCAGACGGACCAACCATCACGGACAAGCTGCTGCTGGTGACTTCGTGGTGAGTGGAGCTTCGGAGGTGGAAGAAAAGAAGCGGCGAGATGATGACGATGATGAAGAAGAGAAGAAAAAAAGAAGCGAGCGAGCGAGCGAGAAAGGATAGAATCATCCTTTTCTTCGACCTCGACCCCGAAAACCTCACCCCCCTCTTCTTTTCCTTTTTTCAAACCCCCAACACCTCCACCCCCCAGGGTCTGCCCCTACGCCCAGCGCGTCCTCATAGCCCTCGCCGAGAAGGGCGTCCCCTTCGACCAATTAGAGCTGGCCACCAAGAACCCCGAGACGGGACAGTGGGGGATCCCGATGGGAGAGGCCAAGCCAAAGTGGTTCACGTCGCTCGCTCCCGAGGGGAAAGTCCCGACGGTTTTATATAAGGAAGAAGGGACGATCCACGTCATCACGGAGTCGCTGGTGATCCTGGAGTTTGTCGAGGACTACGGCAACGCCATGGTGAAGAGCGCGAACGCGAATGCCTCAACTTCAGCCCCTTCTCTGCTGCCCCCTCACCCAGCGACGAGGGCCGCGGCCCGGCTCGCCGCCAAGAGGTTCGACGAAAAGTTTATCCCCCCCTTCTACGCCCTGCTCCGAGGCGGCTTAACTGCTGAAGACCAGAAGAAGCACAAGGAGGTCCTCACAAGCGAGCTCGAGTGGCTCGAGGCGCATGCCGACGCCGCCGGACCCTATTTCAACGGCGCGTGCTTCTCCCTGGCAGATGCGGCGCTGATCCCTTTCTTTTTGCGTATGTTCGAGCTGAAGGCGCGGTCGGGCTTCGAGATCCCGGCGCGGTGCGAGAAGCTGATCAGGTGGTACGGCGCGTGCGCGAGCAGGGCCAGCGTGATCGGGACGCTCAACACGCCGTCCGGGGAGGAGGAGGGAGAGGGAGAGGAGGAGAAGGAGGGAGGAGCAGGAGCCTTGGCGGCCTTGGCGTCGGTGGCGGGAGCGGAGGGAGCGGAAAAGCAGAAAGGCGGAGGAGGCGGAAGCGTTTCGAACGGGAACGACTGGGAGGTGGCCCTGACCAAGTTCTTCGTCGGCTACCTGGGGCCCAGGCCCGCCGTCGAGAGCGCTGCTGCTTAAAAGAAAGTTGAGAGAGAGAGAAGAGAAGAGAGAGAGAAAATGAGGGGGGAAAATGAGAGAGAGAGAAACTCGTTGTGTTGCTTTTTTTTTTCCTTCTTTAAATTGAACTTGAAACCTTTTTCCCCCGCAGTACTAATTTTCTCTCCCTTTCAAGGTCTCTGTTTGTTTACAAGGAGAAAGAGGGAGGAACGACCTGAGAGCAAAAAGGGGAGGAGAGGGGGGAAAGCGCAAAAGCAGAACAAGGAAGCTAAAAGAACTCTAGGCAAGAAGAAGAAAGAAGAAAGAAAAAAACCCGAAAACGACGACGAAGAAAAAAAAACGCAACTCCACCTCTCTCTCTTTCTTTCCGATTGTCTCGCTCTCTATCCACCCCCCCCCCCCCCCCCCCCCCCCCC
>Ga0114918_10000558_pt1 | contig 32121 bp, 15 predicted proteins | sample LantaG_FD_87015 | JGI IMG/M metagenome (GOLD analysis project Ga0114918, IMG submission 87015) | Deep subsurface microbial communities from Baltic Sea to uncover new lineages of life (NeLLi) - Landsort_02402 metaG | ecosystem: Environmental > Aquatic > Marine > Oceanic > Sediment | place...
GGCGCTGTTACGCTTGTCGACACATTGAGGGTAGACGGTATTGCCAATATGCAGGCGGCAATCACGGAATATGGCAAAAGGATCCTAAATCAACATCGCCACGGCGGTTCCGACTTCTTCGATCCGCCTCAGATCAAACTTGAAGTCGACCGCCGGAGCACTGCCATTACTTCCAGTAGCGAGACCCGGGTAGTCTACAAGGCTGAATATAACGAACGTACATCGATTGACGAGGAACACAGTCATAGTTATACCCTGGACTCGGACGGCGACGGGATTACGATCGAAACAATCGGGAGTGGAGACTACCACTACCACATCGTCACGTCGTACTCCGTCGGCACCCCTACGGGCACCACTGCCACAATACCGGCACACACCCATACGATCGAATTCGATGCCAACAACCTCGATGGATGGACTTCCAGCGACACTGTTGTGATATATATCAATGAAGAGATCTACACTGGTGACAAGGCAACGGTCGATGCCGACGCCAAAACCGTTTCATTCACTGGCGATGTTACTGTCAAGGATCGTACCTATTCAATTAACCACCAGCTTTCCAACGGCAGTTTCTATGCTTTTGAATCATCGGAACGAAGTCTATTTCGATTTATGCTACGCGCCTCTCTTGACTTCTATAACAAAAATTTCGAGGCGATCCAGGCTGGTACCGTCGACACCTTCATTCTTCCGGATGCCGCAACTCCGATCAGCGCGCTCTCGGACCAGGCGCTCGTCGGCGAAACAAGGCTCGACGAAGAGGGGGCAACCTTTCTTTTCGTCTCTCCGGCGGCAGACGGCGTCGTTGTTACGCTTAACGGCGTCCAGCATGTCGACGTCGTCGAGGTGGAGATCACAACTAATTCAGAGGTTTCCGGGCGTCTACCGCAGGCTAACATTCTCTATGTTCCGGCTTCCAAGATCGCCTCTGGCGAGTTTCTGCCTTCCAGAATACCGGGACTTGGTCATATGGGCAGATTTCTCGAATTATGTGAACCGGTGTCGAAACGCGCCAGATCGTCAGACGGCAGGATATTCGATATCGAGCGAGCTGATCTTGCTGGAAACGCCAAGGTGGTCTATTCGGTGTCCGACGACGCATCCGGGAACTATCTTGTCGGCACGTCAGACGGACTGTATCGGTATGTTGTCTCCGGTGTCTACTACTGGGTGGTGAACGGGATCCCGGTGGTTACCGAATCAGGCAATATCGCGACCAGAATGAAACAGGCTGCCGCCGAGTATACGTCCCAGACTGGACAGTCGCTGATTATCGACGAGAGATTCTCCGATCAGATAATTGAGGCGGAGAAGAACTTCACCGCCATCGACGACTACTACGAGTTCATTGGTCAGCGAAACGAGGTGGAAAGTACCGGGTTTGATGAGCTCCACGTCTTTTACGTGCAGGATTATCGCCTCCTGAAGTTCGGCTATACCATGGTAAGACGCGAGGACGAGATAAGATCGGACGAGGAAGTTCTTTATGAAATAGTGGACGAGGACACCTCCACCGATACCGAGGGGTCGACCGCCGAAGCCAGTCTTCGTTATTTTATGGTACGAAACGACTTTCATCGAAACATTGTCAAGAATATAATTCCGGATCCCCAGGCTCCCCTTGGCTACGAAACAACCGCCGACAAATATACCGTTGCTGCAAGTGCAATGGTATCGAATACAAACAACATCAACGACCAGTGGGCGATTGTCAACGAGACCGAGGTTTTTGGGTACATTTTTAGTCTTGTCAAAAACTATGGCGGACTGCTTGCCCTCGCCTCTTCAACAGGATTCAGAATTTCAACATCGCCGGGCAGCGGCTACAACCAGATTAGACTTCCCAGTTTCATTTCTGAGATTGTCGATGTTTCGTTTGGATATACCGATCTCTTCGTAATCGCCTACGGAGGAAGCGTAGCAACGACAAGAAATCTTGGAAAAAACTGGGCAACCACCGATCTGAGCACGGGAAATGTTCTCGGGGTATTTTTCGATCCCGGACTGGACGCCACCACTACGGTATCTGGGCACACCCACAGTGTCGAAGTCGATCTTTTCGGCGAAGGGTCGACGTCGACCACCGCCGGACATTCACATACCGTCGAGAGTGGCATTCTCGCAACGACTTCTGGGCACACCCATACCGGGATCCGGACATTCTATTCATTTGACGATCTAGGACTTTTGTATAGGAGTACGGACGATGGAACAACATGGGAGGATTTCGGGTCAATTCCTTCGTCTTATGTTTCCGACCATGGACCGGTATTCGGCGCTTTTGGGAAGGTCTGGGTGTCTGTCGACGACTATCTGTTGTGGACAACCGACGGCTCGACATGGACGTCTATAGCTGTCGTCGACAATATCCATTCGGCACAGTGGAACCGGCTTCAGGACGAACTCCTTCTCGGTACCGAAAACGAGGTTTATTCCTTTGACGGTGCCGCTCTGACACTGGTTCTTTCGTATTCCGGTACGTCGGTTCCGGCGGTATACGTGAGCGGTGTCCAAAAGAAGTTGACATGGAGGCTGAACAACGTCTCTAATCAGATTGATTTCAAGGGTGTCGTCGTTAGTAGTGCACCGGTCGATATTATCGACGAGTTTTCGCTGTACTATCCGGAACAGGACGGTTGGAGCGACGGTATACCATATGATCTCTATGTCAACGACAGGATTTTGAAGTCGACGAAGCGAGACATCAACCGTACCGACAACTTCAACGTCGATGTAAGCAACGCCAGTGTCGTCGATTTTGGCGTATCTTCGGCGCTTTCATCAAACGTTGCGGTCGGAGACCTCAACATCAAGCCCGTGGACGTTTCAAACTTTCCGTCGTCCGGCACCGTCAAGGTGTCGCTGTCGACGACACCAACCGGGCAGGACTTTGCTTCAACATACTTTTTTAGCTATACTGCGGTTTCTAATGATTCACTGGTGTTGACATCAAGGTCGACCGTGGCGATAAACGCCGAGTCGGCTAACCCCGTCCAGTTGATATCGGTACTGGATGGCGAGGACGAGGTAAGAATAACCGTTTACGAAGGGAAGCTTACGTCCGTTGGGGAGAACACCCACTATGAGATAGAAGACGCCCTGTATCGCGAGGAAATCGGGCTGGACAAGCCGCTTGCCGACGTCTACCTGGCGAACCTCGTACATCTAACGGTTGCGGCTGAATTTGCTCTTCCCGGAGTCGGGGACGAATTTAAAAACAGCTTTATCACAACATTTGAATATAACGATACGCCCGGCGATCCCGACAATATAGACCGGTGGATCGACCGTGAAGCGAGCGATCTCGCCAGTCTTGCCATATACGACTCCGGGGTGGAACGCAGGAGATCTTCGCTTATCTACCGGGTCTTCCAGGGATTCAGCGATTTTGAAAACTATGTATTTGTGGCAAGCAACGTTGGACTGTTTGTCATGGACAGGCGCGACTCCCTGGAGGCAAACTGGTTCCGGGTCGATATCGACGGCGAAGTCGGAGCCTACGACGTTCTGCAGTACACCGATACGAGGATCTATGTTGCTACTACAAGGGGGCTGTACGAGAATGTCGACGGTTCGCTTGAATTGTGGACGATGGTGGACAAGGATGTAATCGGCGGCATTTCGAAGCGTATCGCGCCACGTTGGGGACCGATTGTCGACCAAGAGGAGCCTATTACCTACTGGTGGGGCGACTTCGAAACCACGGTAAACATCAACGAGAGTCTCGTAAACTCGCTGTTGGTAGCCGGCGACAGCTTTGTTTCCGTTTCCGACGACCGTGGCGAAAGTTGGCGTGCCGCCGTATTCCCCATGTCCGACTATCTTGTCTCCAAATTCCAACTTCTCCAGAACGGCAGCATTGCGGCGTGCATCAACGGTGTCGATTCCCTGTCTTCTGGCATCTATACCGCGACGGGGACCGGAGGTGAATGGAATACGATGTTTGCGATGTCGAGTTTTTCCGGAACGGTAAAGAGCATTTCAGTTACGGATGTTCAGAATGCAGCCGTGTCGGTCGGATGGTCTGGAACCGTTCCGCAGGACGGACTGCTTTCCGGAAGAAGCTTCACATTCGGCAATTCACCGTTTGAAATCGTCGACAACCGCGGCGACGTTGTCATTTTGTTTGGTGTCGACATTTTTGAATCGTCAGGTACCAGTTTTACTGTTCCGCCGCCGGCGGTGAACGTTCTGCACGAGGATTCTGAAAAGGAGGTAACTATTGGCACCTCGGTTGGAATGCTTGCCGACCAGGGCGAATATTTTTCGAGTTTGCGGCGCAGAAACGGGATTGTCAACAGATATGGAAATGCCGCGATGATCCAGTCGGTCAACATAACGGGAGTTGTCGACTCCGTTGTCAACATCGGAGGGCGCGTCGTTGCCGCCGCCACCCTCGACCAAAATGCCGCTGCGAACCAGTTTGTCGGGTATTCAATGCGGTTCACAACCGGAGCTTCCGACGTCAAAATTGGTAGCAACAGCAGAATGCGTCCGGACGGCAGCATGTCTATTATCGCCGAAGAGGCGGATGCCTTTGTCGTACAGGGATCTAGTTTTTCAATCGTTGGACCAACGATCAGAATCTTTGTAGAATATTCAGGTGTTGTAACTCCCAACCAGCTGGATGGAGGAACCCTGTTTATTGAACCTTCCGATGCCGAATTCGGACTTGCCAGGGAGGAACTGGCTTCCTATACCATCACATCGAATGGAATAGATTGGATCGACGTCTCCATCGGATTCAATGATCCACTGGACACGCAGGATCCGTTCCTTGCTCTTGCAACCGGTTCGAACATCTATGCGACAAACGGCGACGGTACCGTACCGGTATTTGTCGAATTCGAGAATCAGCCGCGGGTCAACGGGTTCCGTGGCAATAGTATTTCCGCAAGGGGAATCGACGGATTCCCGTCTGGCGCCGAGGTCCCGGTGAAGGGCAATGATGAAATCAGCTTGACGTTGGACGAATCATACTCCGCCTCCGACGGTGGAACCTATAGCGTCTACAACACAATGCTGCCCGGGCTCGACTTCTTCTTCACCGGGTTGCCGTTCAATCCGATGGATTCATTTAACGACCGGGTGTCGTCGGTATCCAATGGGCACTTCCACAATCTTACCCGGATTGAGGGTCCAATAATCGGACAGGTAGACTCGCTGGGAGTTGTGACGTCGACGACTGTCGAACTATTGTTGGTCGATACCGAGAATTTAAGTTCTGCATTTGTCCAGTCTCATCCAACCCTGTTTGCCGAGCAGGAGCTCCTGGCATATGATCCGTCAAATCCGGAGTCGTCATACCGACTCGTGGTCGTTTCACACGGTTCTGACAAGTTTACCGTGGTAAAATCCGCAAATACCTTCGATTTTACCGGTGGAGAAGATAAGAAGGTAGGTGTGGGATTCAATGTCGTCCTGTCGACGGTCGGCTACGGCTATACATCTTCCACAGAATTCGATACTACGTTCGTTGCCGACCGCGAGGCGCTAACCGCCGACGTCTTTATAGGTGGTTCAACATGGACAATTTCCTCGACGGCGGAGTTTCTGGTCGATTCATATGTCAGAATTTTCGATGGCAGAGGGGTCGAGTACAACACCAGAATAGCGTCTGTTCCCGGCTCAACCACTTTTACCACTACGGAATCGAGCCCGTTCGACTTCGAGATGGAGAATTCAGCCTCGGTTGAACTTAGATACACGGTTGTCGAAGTAGACCAGAAGGATCTTACGGTTGACGCAGCAGCCGGAACCGACGTTGTTACGGTCTCTTCAACCTCGCTCGTCGAAGTTTCCGACATTGTCGATATGAGAGATTCGAAAGGTCAATTCCAGAAAACTTCGGTAAAATCAATATTAAGCCCCACCACCATAGAACTCGATGACGATCTGGAGTCTGCCTATACTGTTGCAGATGGAGCGTATGTATCCTTTAAGAGACAAAACTACACCGACTCTCACGAGCATATCATGAAAAGACGCGAGTTTACGCTCTACCGCGACGACGACAGGGTAATTTTAGGAGATCCGGCGTTCCACGGACACTATCCGTTGTCGTTGATCGACGAGGTTGTCGATACCAGAACGGTGAACGGCGTTACCTATGCGGTGGGAAGCGGCAGACGAATTATGAAGACAACCGACAACGGCGAGAACTGGGAGGTCGACATCGACCTCAACGACTTCGACGAGTTTCGTCCACTGCCGGTCACCGTAACTGGAATCTATACCGACGGCGAGTCGGTGTTCTTCGCTACGTCGGCGGGATACATCGTATACAAGGCTGTCGGGGTCGACGGTTCCGCAGTGCCATTGAGGCTGCCAATCTAAATGGAAAGACTTGCATCAATAGTATTGAGTTCCACGGACGACGTTTTCGGAGAAGAGATGATCCTTTCGGAAACGACAAGCCCGATTGCTGCCTGGTCGGCTTCTTCCGACCTGACCTTCCGTTTTTCACAGGGATCAATCTGGTTTCAGGAACTCGACAGTGGTGCCAACGGATCAAATGGCGGGCGCTATTCTGTTGCAGGTGCCGACAAGTCGCTGTTTTATTTAATCGATTCGGATCAGCTGGCGGTTGCAGACTGGAGCACACTCAATGATATCTTTGATGATCCCGTTGTCGTCGACCCCGGACCGGTGGATGTTTTTGCGGTACCGGAACACAACAGCAGTTTTTCCGTAGTCTATGTCGAAGGTCAGAAGCTCTATTCAAGGAGCAGGTCTGGCGACGACTGGGGAAGTCAGACGGAACTGGTGTCCGAGACGTCCAACATCACATCGTTGTCATACGACTTCAACGACGGCTATCGTCTCATCGCCTACGCGACGGCGGACAACCGCGTTGAATTTTACTCGCTTTCCGGTTATGGGACCCCACCATCTATTTCTGAGGGCGACGTGGTATCAAACGTCGTGTTGAAACTTTCCAATACCTACGATTTCGACATGCTCTATGAAAGGGGCATCGGATCCTCGAGGTCCATCCAGCACGTCTTCAGGGATGGATCAACGATCTATTCGGATACCGTGGCATCCGGTTCCGACCACCACAACCCGGATCTCGAGGTCGAATCGGACGGGAATGCACACGCCGTCTGGATTTCAGGCGGCTATCTCAATTATCGCAGCAAGTCGTCTCCGTGGGTCGGGCTCAGCGACGCCTATTACGTTGATTCTGCAGACGACGACAGCTTTCCCAAGGTTGTCATGTCGTACGGCTATCCAAGGATCATTTACAAGAAGGATGGATATGCCTGGTACAACGGTCTACTGCCTGGGGACGATGATTTTGCCGGTGTATTTTATGTCTCTGCATGGAATTCAACCAAGTTTGTCGAGACGAGCAACACTTCGGTCACCTCCGTTACGGTGACAAACAGACTGTCGCAGCGGGTTCGCCTTACCCAGGAAGAGGTAATGGTAGGCAATGTCGCAGTAAATCTCGAGCGGCATCTGGACGACGACGATGCCACCTTTACGCTCGTTCTCGAACTCAGGTATGCAGATTCCGACGGAACTCCCGGTGCACTGGTAGATACAGCCACATTGGCATCTAGCGCGATTGACGAGACCGCCTGGTATCAGTTCAATTTTGGAACGGCGGAAGAGGAAACTCCGGCTGCCGGATATTGCCTGGTTATGTATCAGACCGGCGGCGATGAAAACAATTTCGCAACCTGGAACCACACATTCGCAATTGGCGAATCGGATGCCTATGTAAGCCGCGACGGTTCGACATGGACGCTTGAACAGGATGTCGTCAGATCGGTAAGAATTCAGAGCAGTTTCGATGCATATAGTCGAATCATCAACAGTGATCCTACCAAAATAACATACCAGATCGTAACACCTCCGGCGGACCCTGCAACCGATTCCCAGAGCGATACCGAACTCGAGTCCGGTACCTTCGACAACACGAAGTTGACCGATCACGCTGTGGATCCGGGCTACTATCCGGCACCGACCGAGACCGTAAAGGCGGTCATCCTCGACCAGAAGAACCTCCATGTCAGCTTTGTGGTGGACTCCTCTGGTAGCTCCGGCTGGAACGATCCATTTGGTTTGCGCGCCGCCACGATGCAGGAGACCATCGATCGGCTGTCCAGCACATTCCCGGGCGATATCACTTATGATGTTGTGAGATTCGGTGGCAGAGAGCTGAGTCTCATAGCTCCGTCCTTCACCAAGCGGGTAAGGGGTGTCGTTGTGAACGTCGCCGATGTAAGTACCATCAAGGGATTCGACTCCGACGGCAATCCGCTGACCGCAGCCAACGTTACTGACTATCTCGGTACCGGCATCGTCGCCTACGGGTTCAAAAACCTGAAGAGCGGTTCTCCCTATGTGGTCTACGGTTACAATCTCGGCTGGAAGGAGACCATTTATGCAGATGCATCTTCGAGATGGCGCGACATGTGGGCGACCGGCAGCCCGTCGTCGACAGTGGCGGCAAATGGACCTGAAAACATAGAAACGCTCAATCTCACCGTGTCGGATACCACGAAGGATGCATCCAGATATTTTATTGCTGGTCTTGCTGGTGACTTTAGTACCGGTCTATCTTCTGACGCTGTCGCAGGCGTGACGAATTACCCCGTTGTTGATTCCTCTGGATTTGCAGTCAATGACCAAGTTAATGTCGTCGATTCAAACGGGTTTGAAGTCCAGAGGTTTGTAACTGCAGTTAATGATTCTCCGGATTCAATCGATGTAGAACAGACGAGTCTGCTTTCGTACACTACTGCGGACGGCGCCTTGATGGAGTCCTACGACGCTCCAAAGACTGAAAAGGGCTGGGAGGCGACGAATGCGTTTGAATTCTTTGTACTCGATGAAGATGCCCGTGGAAAGATCGTATTCTATGTTCAGACCCTGAACGGAGCCCATATCGAGTGGGAGTTCGAGCCGTTGGTCGAGTGGGAGTTTGTCAATCTTTACTATACCGACGAAACGGCACTGTTCGAAGTTGATGCTGTCGACGCCAACGACGAAAGTCTTCCGGACGGAACGCTTGTCGAATGGTATGTTGACAAGCAGCCGAATCTCGAGCTTCAAGAGGAGGAGGACGGCAAACAGGATGAAATTCTTCTCACAGCAGATGCCGCTTCCGGTACTACAGTCGTCTATGTCTCAGAGGACGACATCGCGAAATTTGCCAGAAACGACGAAATCGACATCATCGACGTTGACCGCAATCCGGAGAAGTTTGTCGAATCAGGTACAAAGACGTATGTGACAACCATCATAAGCGAAGTCAATGCGGTGTTGGGACGTCTTACCATCGCGGATCCGTTGTCAAGCGCCTATCTGGTTTCAAAGCAGGCTTCGATCCTTCTGCCGGCGACACGTGAAGGTGATCTTGAAATTCAACTGGTGACTCCGTTGCCCATATTTGCAAATCTGGTAGACATTACCCCGATCTACACCGGGTCGCAGCTGCCAGCCGGACTCTTTAGCGATCTTGATCCGCCACAGGCTGATCCGTCTGCCGATATCGACGCCTACAATGACGATCCCACAAGGGTGAGACGGATAACAGCGTCTGTTCTTACCAATGGAGGATGGTCTGCGATACGTCTAGGACCTATTCCCGAGGAGTCATTTCTCGACCAGGAGGTGAAGGACACGCTTGCCAAGTCCATGTTCAACATAACCGAACGCGAGCAGGTCAGGCTTGATGCCGTCGCAGCGGTCGAAAAGGGCGAAGAAACTGGCGAAGAAGATCTTGCCGTTGCAGAACCAGAGGCTGAGGAAGAAGCAGTCGCGACGTCGTATTACGACGGCGTTCCGGACTTTGTCATGGACTATCGGACGTTCGTCAGTAACGGTTATACGTCGACCACGATGAAGTCGTTCCCGTCTACCGAAGTCGAGCAGGTCGAGGTTGGAGGGCGTGAATATCTGGCGCGACTATACCAGATCAACCCGGTAATGACCATTTTTAACTCGTCCGGTGAAGAACTTGCCATCATTTTGATGGGAGGTTCCGAAGTCTATTTTGCGATACCGATCACAATTCAAAACGAAGTAGACGATACCGTATTCTACCGTGGCTGCCCGGGCGAAGAAGGTTCGACGTTCGAGCGTGAAGTGGCCGGTGTCTATGCCTCGTCTGGGAACACGGTAACTATCAACTATACTGTTACCGAAAAGGACTTCCCGACCGACGGATCACTGTTGATCAATATTTATGACGCGCGCCGCAACCTTGATACCAGACACGTCGCCGACGACGAACTTGGAGAACTGTCCGGTTGCAGCGACGATCTGAATCTTACAGGTGGAGTTTTGACACTGTCGACGGGACAGCAGAACGACGAATACGAAACGTCTGTAGCAAACTCATTGTTGGCAGAAGATCTACTCGGGGATTCGCCGGCGAGTTACACGGTTCAGGCCGTCAACGGCGAAGTTTCGATTACAATCCCTGCACTCGATCGCGTCGCACTCCTCGAAGTACATGCCATATTCGATGTTCCAGATAGTGACCAGAAGGTGGTAAACAAGCAGACCGTCTATTACAAGAACCCCGTTGTCATCACATATGTTGGTACGCTCTCCGGCGATGCCGACGGCGAGACCAAATACAATATTGGTGCCACCGTTTCGTGGATGGAGTTGTATCCGGTCAACGACGGTACCATTGTTAATTTTGCCCCTGGCGAGACACCTATGAGTCCGTCTGTGTCGCAAACAGTAACGGGGCTGGCAGACGGCGTAATCCTCGGTCCGCACGAGCCAATTACCAAAGACAGTACGTATGGCGGACAGGTCGAAGAAGACGGTACGGTGTTGGAAACAATAGTTGTAAGTACTTCGTATCGTGGATTTTATTCCGAGATTGACGCCAACATTGAGTGGGGAGGAGGAGACGCCCCTCCGGGCAACTTCTACTTCTATGTATCTGGAAGTAATACGAATTCCGACAGTACCTATTCTGGAAGCAACAATCTTTGGGCAGACGGAATCGACTATATCTCGATGAACGGCGACCTGCCTGCGTCCAGCAACAAGGGGTTTCCGTTTATCGACGAAGTTTCTCCGGATCTGATTGAAGACAGGATGGGGGTCGTCTACTCTGGTGGCATAACCGTATCGACGCGCCTTCCAAGGTGGTCTAGCGAGCCCCCTCCGGAAGGTCCGTATGAGACGGGCGACTCCGGCGAAGTTGGGTGGGTTCACAACAAGTGCTACGTCAACAGATTTATTGGTCGCCCACCGAAGAGGGAGGCTTCCGACGAGCAGCCGCCTCCGTGCGGTTCTCCGGAATGCGTCGAAGTCAGTTTATTTACCCGTTCGCGAAAATTCGGCGTCACCGGCATCGGCATCAAGTCCGACACCGTTTCGTTTCTGCAGACCACCCTTCTCGGAGGAGAGGCAAAGGTTCCAAAGCCTAGAATCTATCCGATCGAGCCGTTGGGAATCTGTGTTTCTATGGAACCGAAGGACAGAGGCGAATACCAGTCGGCAGTCTGGCCGGAATTGTCTCCGTGTGCCTCGCCAAAGGGACCTGGATACAGTACTGAAAACTATCCTATAAAAAGAGACGGTTCAGCCACATACTTTATAGTTGCCGAGGTTAGCTGGCGCGATCTCGTAATCAAGTCAAAAACCGGCAATCTGCTTCCCATCGTCACGTTTAGAGCCGGAACCACCGCAACAACGGAAGCTGGCGACATTGAATTTACACCGTTCGAAGATCCAGACGACTTCCCGTTGGATGCTTCGACGAAACGGGTAGACCATCTCCGTACAACCTACGACCACGACCACTACCACGAAGTCGTCATCGGCGACAATAATAAGGGAAATACCGTATCGACTATCACCTATACACAGGGTAGGACGGTTGCCGACCATGTTCACGAAGTAAATTTGGAGCTCGATCCGGATTATATCATCGGAAACGCCATATCGACGAACGACGAGGGATTTTCAATTGATCACAACCACGACCTGAGGGCGACGGCGATAATTGGTGGTGGACCGGCAAAGAACCAGAGTATGGGCTTGGCGGTAGAGGGCGTAGTCACCTATGATGCAGGACGTGTAAAACCGGACGGTACAAGGGTGTCGAGAACTCTTGAAAACTATGCATTTGCCAATATCACGGTGGGTAGCGGCTCGGGAGAATCGGAGGTTGGCTTCAGTCTCGAAATCATTCCAGTTGGGAAACAGTATGTCAACGGTGCAATTGTTGACGCCTGGTCTACAGCCCTGAACGGCGCCGCAGACGGCAATACGGTTCTTTTCCATGCCACCCAGACGCTGGCTGACGGTTCGGTGCTGCCGGTACCGGACGGGACAAGAATATTCACCACTTTCAGATTTTACGAAGCCGAGGATGATGAAACCAAAAGCAGTGTCATCATAATCGGAGGCGGACAAGACGAGCCCCGCAACTACGCCCTCACCGGAATCACCGCAATTCTAAGCGATATTCCAGAGGAGGTAAAGGCAACCAAAAAGGTTTTGTTTACATCGTCAATCAACTGGTTTCCGGACGTGTCGCCGGCACCTTCGATGAGGTTCCCGACGAACGACTCGCAATATATTGCCGATGCAATTGCATCGATAACCGAACTGGGATCGAGCCAGGTCAACGATGCGCTGGCGCTCGCAGCCCGCAGGATGATCACATTTGAAGATGAACTCTCCGGAAGCAGCAAGCTTATTCTGCTTGTTTCGGATGGTGGAGAAAATCTTTCAGAACTTTCCTATTCCCAGGCTACGGCAGAGGTCAATGCGGTGACGTCAGATGGTGTCGCCATCATCGCAGTAAAACTCGCCGACACCGAACTCTACGATGATCTCGTTATGAAAAAATTCGCGGAAGACACCGGCGGAGAATATGTAAAGGTAGGTAACGTAGCTGTTTCTGCCACCGATACGTCCGAAGAAGTTGTGGATATGGTGTTGACGTCGGAAAGCCTGGACATCTTGTTCGGCAAATATACGAACACTGTAGATCTTGGCGAAAATGCCTTGTTTAGCGAGCTTCGATTCCTTTCCGTAGATGTCGCCGGTACAAGCTTTTCCTTCAGGATCCGCTTCAGCGAAGATCTAAAAAGCTGGTCGGTGTGGACGAACATCGGCGCAGGACCGGACTATACCATAACGGGGGATCGGATTTCAAGATATATGCAGTACGAAGCAAGTCTTTTTGGCAATCCGGACAATTTCGAATCACCGATTCTGCTCGGCGTCGAATACGACTACTTCCGTCCCCGGGGCTACACCCTGTTCTTCCAACCGTTCGAGATAGACGAGGGAAAGAAGGGGTACGTCGGCGAAATAATCTTTGCACACAAGGGAAATATTCCCGATACGTCGACAGTGCGGTACGGTATCACCCATAGTATCTCGACCGACTTCAAGGATTATGGTTCGAATTGCCAACCGTATATGAACGACGGTATTTCTGGAATTGTATTGAGCCGTGTCAATGAAAGTGTTTCTACTACCGATTCCCGCAACTACACTGCGGTGAACGGCTCTTGGCACGACAGCTACGAAGTAGATGTATATGAGGTTTCCAGTCTTTCTCCGTATGGTGCGCTCGTAAATCCGTCTCGCTATTCGTTGGACAACACCACGGGCACGGTTTCCTTCTCTCAGGCTCAGCCTTCCAATGCAGTCTTTACACTGACACTGGGTCTGAAACCATTCTATCGTCTCGGAGTCGACATTCTCAACTATGGCGACGATGCCGCGGTACTCGACTATGTTGGAACTATGTATCGTACCGTCGACCGGGCGGAAATTGCTCCGGACGACTACCGCCCAGTCACTTCAATCGTCGGCACCGACCTACTTGAACTGAATCTTTCCGTATCTGGTTCATGGAGTCCGGAACTCTCGGTATACAATACCGAATTCGGCGTAGACACCGACGTATTTGTGGACTTTTTCGATCTCGAGTCGGTATTCTACATCTTGGGATGGAACGGTACATCTGCATTTATTCAGACACTCGCAGAAAACCTCACTTCGATCCGCCGCGTTTTGATGACCGATATAGCCGTGCAACCGACGTCGTTTTCCTATATGGACGGATCGTGGTACGTAGCCTATACGGATGCATCCGGCGACAGTCGTGTATCTAGACGAAACACCGATTTTGAACTTGTTTCCACATTGGATGTTACGGAGGATACGTACACCGGAGTTATTCGTCCAGTGGTCGACCGCTGGTATGTTCCGGCAGAAAATTCCATTTTGAAATACAATCGTTCATTCAATTTCCGCGAGTCGATATCAGTTGGGGCAGACATACTTCCGATGTTGGCTAATTCTGGCGAGAACTTCCTGTCTCCGTCCGTATGGCGTGATATGATATTCACGGTCTCGCTTGACGGGGGGATTTTGGAGGTGTACAGTGTGTCATTTGCGGAAAGTGCTGTTAATATTGAACTTGCCTCCGGCAAGCTTTATATCGTATTTCCGACGCACTTTACGAGGTACGGCACCGGTTAAGGGAACGCCGAATGATAGTTGTTTATGATAAAAAGGACAGGCTGGTAATCACCTCCCTGGCAATAAATACGCTTCTTGACGACGGTGCGATATCAGAGCTCGTTACCAAAATGTTTCCAGACAGACACACCAGGCTCGGATGCGTACAGATCAACGGATTTTCCGGTGATCCGGTAAGCTGCGACGTCGAACTTGTCGACGGTATGGTATGCAGTATCTCCCGGGAAGGACAGGATTTGTATCGGATCGATCCGGAGGAGCTGAAGCGTATTGCGGAGCTGAAACGCGCCGAAGAGCGCGATGGACTGGTGAGATCAATACCGTTCAAGAGAAATTCTTCCATGGAGGAACTTTTGTTCAAACGCTTCCCCAAGATGCGTCAAACGCTACCCGAGACCAACGAATCGATTGCCGACAATTCGTATTTCAAAAAGCGGACCGAAGTGGTCGGCTGGTGGGGAAGCTTCCTGGATGCTGGCGGCTACGCCAATATGAACCGTGAAATAGTTCAGCGTCTTCACAACCATCACATCATTCCGTACATCAGTATTTTTCCGACCCCTCCACAGGTGGATCCGGAGACCCAGAAGACGCTCAAGGCATATTCGCGCCTGAAGCCGAAGTCGCACGACCATCCATATGTCTACGCCTTTACCCCGATGCCCCACGAGCGCCATCCGGGAAAGAGAATATTCTTCACGATGATGGAGACTGCGAGCCTACACCCGGATTTTGCACAGTACTGCAACACCTACAGCGACGAGGTATGGGTACCTTCACAACAGAACCGCGAGCTGTTCGAATCCAACGGGGTGGTGAAACCGATCAAGGTAATTCCACTGGGTATCGACGAACTTCTTTATTTTCCCGAAAACGAATTTCAGGGGGGGTTCCCGCTCGAAGACTGCGTTGGTATATTTGGACGGGATCCGATGAATGGAATCTGTAAGTTCAAGTTTTTAAGTGTGATCCAGTGGAATATGCGAAAGGGATATGACGCCATGATAAAGGCGTTTGTAAACGCCTTTGACGACTCCGACGACGTCTGTCTAGTAATTGCTACCCAGTACGCCGAAGAGCACGTATCATCGTCACTACGTCCATTTCTTCCGAGGTGCGACCATCTTCCGCAGGTAGTTCTCTATAATCATGTCATCCCGATTCCGATGATGCCAATGATCTACGACGCCTGCGATTGTTATCTACACATGTCCCGCGGCGAAGGATTCAGCTTGACTCAGATCGAGGCGGCAGCCCGTGGACTCCCGGTAATTTCCTGTCGGCACAGCGGTATGACCGAATATATGAATGCCGACACCGGCTTTCCAATTGAATGCCAGGAGTTGGAACCGTGCGACCCCAATCTCGCCCAGATATCGTATTTTTATCAGAATCAGATGTTGTGGAAAGTTGGACCGCAGCAGGTAGAACAGGCTGTCGACTATATGCACTATGTCCATAATAATTATGACAAGGCTCTTGAAAAGGCAGCTGTACTCCACGAATTGTCTAGAACAGAATATAACTGGCGCCGCACCACCGAACGTGTTGTCGACGCCCTTCGGGCATGATTTCAGTACTGTACATAGTGATGGATGAAGAGCGCTATATGGAGAGGAGTATAAATTCCGTCAAGGACGCCCCTGGAGTGGACGAAATCATCGTAGTCGACGGTGGATCGATCGATTCGACAGCGGCTGTCGCTAGTCGTCTTGGGGCGAAGGTATTCCTTTTTCCGTGGCAGGACGACTTCTCCCTGAGTCGCAACTATGGACTCACAAAATGTTCGCAACCGTGGATTCTGTCGTTGGATGCAGATGAACACCTAGAAGGAGAAAAGATTGATTTTTTTCAAAAAGCAGTTGATGAAGCTGAAAGAAACGGTATAGTAGCATACCAAATGCCAAGAAAGAACCATTATCCTCTGCACGATTCGGATTCACCATATTTCGGTCCGCCGTTTTATCCGGATCTTCAGGCGAGGTTCTTTAAGAACATAGAGGAGATACACTATAGCGGCGTTGTCCACGAAGGTGTCGTCCAGACAATAGAAGTTGCCGGTCTCGGGGGAATTGGCAGGTTGCCTGTTTTTCTCCATCACCATATGTTTAGAGGAGACAGGGAGATGAACGAAGACACAAAGGGTCTTTACTACAAAACACTAATGGAGAAATCTAATGGATGCACTCCGTAAATGCATCATCTGCCAGAATAACCTTCCTATTTCCGAATTCGACATACAGTCTGCAGTCGGAGAGAAGAGAAGGTACAACAGTGTGTGCAGAGAATGCATGTGCGGAATGGCAGAGAACGACGAAGCTTTTGAGGAAGAGGATGTCAATGTCGGGGATGCCGAGGGAATTCTTTCCGTTGCCCTTGTTTCAATGGTCGAGCACGATATTCTGATTTTGCAAAAGATTACCCGTGAAGATGTCGTCAAACGTCTTGGTGCAGATGCGGTTGTAGGACTGAATTTTGAAGAAGCCAGAAAAAAGGCACTTGAGCTTGTCGCCGTTCGAAAGGGATACGATATGGCTCAGGAAGTCAATCTCGAATCCGGCACATACATCGTCTTCGGTGAATCCTACGGCATGTATATGGACGATGGGATGTTCAACCTCTGCCGGCAACTTGTTGAGCGTCTCGGGGCGCGTCCAGTCCATATCGGGCATATGACCGACGGTTATGGTTCGGTAAGTCGTGTCGCCGAACTTCCCGGGCTGATAGTCGTTCCTATGACTCATGAATATCGGATTGTACGCGAGGCTTCGGAGGAACACGGATTCGAAATCGCCCGCAACTGCGTGTGGCTTGGACCGGTGATGGTTTCCAATCAAAACTATCGCGGCGAGAACACCGTTGGCTCCAGTGCAGGAATTCAGATCAATGAACGCGGAGCACGACTGACCATCGTCAACCGTAATTCACATGAAATGCACACTGCCTGTAGCGATGGTGAACGACAGATATCTTGGACGACCGGCTGCCTGTCGGAACCGCATCAAACAAAGAAGCCGAAGAAACGCATATCGTCGGATCCAGACGAACTTGACCAATATGACAAGGATACGTCTTTTTCCGGACGCCGGCAGAAGGAAGTCTCCAAGATCACATGGGAACAGGGATGTGTCATCGTAAACATTGCGCCAAATGGACATCCTACGGTGTATGCAACCAGGATCAAAAAGACGAAGGATGGCTATACGACCGCCTACTACAACGAGATCTATACTGAAAATGGCGTCAAGTCTCCCGATGAGACCGTGTTTGTCGTCGGCGACGCACATGTCGACAACCACGATCCAAAAATTATGGCCACGATGCAGAATGTTGCACGTGCCCTTCGTCCCAATCACCTCGTGAATGTCGGTGACCACTGGGACATGCGGGCTCTGAATCACCATGCACTCGACCGCGGCGAGCCGACCGGGAAGTGTGTAGTCGAAGAATGTGGTCGCGGCTTCGCAGTTCTTCAAAAAATGTCGATGTGGGCACCGAATCGATATATTTTTGTCGGTAACCACGAAGTCTGGGCACAACGCTTCGCCGCCAAAAACCCGCATCTTCTCAAGCTTCTCGAATTTGCCACCTTGACAAGCGCCGAAAAAGCCGGTTATACGATCTTCCCCAACAAGGAGGTTATGCATCTTGCCGGGGCGGTGTTCTATCACGGTGATATGAAGATGTTCGGTGCCCGCGGTGACCGGCACTCCAAGGCAAGAAAAGCCCTCGGTCCGAATTCGATGTGTGGACATTCACATTCACCGTCCATCCGGAACGATGCCTATGTTATCGGCTTTATCGCCTTGTTCGACCAGGAGTACAACGAACCGCGCGCCTCTATGTGGGCACACGGATTCGGCTATGTGGTGCAGTACGACGGCGTAACCTTCCTTGCCAGCGTCCCCGTCCTCGACTACAGCGTAATGGTTCACTCCAAGGAGTGCAACGAACGAGGCTGGGAGGAGTGGGTAATGCCGGAATATGAAGTAGAGCTTATCTACCATCCAAAACGTGAAGAGAAGGATGCCAGCAGCTGATCTTGGAATTAATAGAAAACCGAGGACGGCTGAATGGCTCTGCACGTAAACAAAATATTTCCCGGTCTTGAGACTGATGAGCGAAATGGACTTCTAGACGTCTACGCCTTCCTTGTCGGTAGCGACGTCTATATCGAAGTTCTGAGGGTAAGACTGTCTCTCGCCGTCGCAAAGGCGAAGTTCATCTCCTCAATGGTCGACCGCGAAATGCAGAAACTTCCCAGTAGTCTCAGAAAATCCCCCTCTCGTCGTGAGGTCGTAAGCAGAAAGTTCGCTCCGCGACGCGAGTTTGTAGAAGAAAACGGTGCCTATGTTGTGAAGGAGACCGGGGGGTCCGTTGGTGCGTGGCTGTATATGGTCTACGACTCCGAAATGAGCCGCATGAATCTTTCGCCGGAGTCTACTCCGAGCCTGGAGGTTCAAGAAAACACCGAATCTGGTGTCATGAACACAACCCTTTTGAATGCGGTAACCGACTGGACATCCGAGTATTTTGGTGCTCCACGGGAAAATTTGGAGTTTGTTTCCGGACCGGTTCCATTCACCGACTACCAAATCCACACCCTTAGTGAATACCCAATCATCTACCAGATGGCAGCCGATCTCAAAATGAGCATCAGAATGTTCGATCAAATGAATATATTGCTTATCGACTTTAATTCGAAAAACGGGGAGAAGACCGAAATATTCACCAATCTGGAAGGAAAGATACCCGGATTCGACGGCACCAAGGAAGTATTTATGGTGGGTGGTTTTGTAGCCGGACAGGCGATGGGAGGAGAACGGTTCGTATACGAGCACGGCGGAAAGCCGGTATTTTCTCTCGAACCCCCGTTTTACATCGTTAATCGTTCGGATAAGAGACCTATCGGTATCGCAAATCTACTGTTGTCCGACATCATCGAGTCTCGCGCCGGCAGCGGTGTAAGCAGTCCAGAAAGCCGCCTGCGCGATAAACTGCGTCTCTCTTATTATATGGGACAGGATCTCGGCAACACCACCTACAGGCTTATTTACGACGGACACTTCAAAAGTGTTCAGAGCACCCAGCGCGAGGCTATAGTCAGGGCGCTTGGTATCGAAGAGTCGGGGGAAAATGCGGATGCATTGGATCTTCTTGGTTTTCTCGACATGATGATGAACGTCTATCACGACATTTCATCTTCAGCCCTTGGCAATCCGTTCGACAAGAGCTACTACGTCACCGTTGAAGCCGGGGATGTTAAGAATCCCGAAATGTTTGATGCCATTTGCGAAATCGTCGATGAACAGGACGGCATGTATCTTGTCAGATCCTCGTTCAATATGCCTCCGGAGGTTTATGCCATGTTTGGGCTCCCCAAGGTTTCCGATATGTACACTCTCGATCCGGCGAGTTCAACCGTTACTGAAAACCTTTCGTACCGAGTCGACAGCAGGAAGAACAAGCGTGACTGGACCGCTTCGTCGGGAACGACCACCAGGGCAATTGTGAAATCTATGCGGGAGGATGCAGAAAGGGTCCTGCCCGGGGTTGAGGATAGGCATGACGAAGCGCTTCTCGTCCACGGACTTTCTTCTATACCGGCATGCAACGTCCCGGCACAAAACATGTTTAGTCGCAGGGGAATTCAATTTCAGGATATTTTGATCATCTTGGTACACAACGACCGCGATAAGGGAACGCTCGGAGGTTTTGCCGGAATGCGTCAAAATCCCAACCCTATTTCAATGTTCAAAAATATCAGACCGTTTCAGCCGCCGTTCATTATGTTGAACCTGTTGGCGCCGGGTATGAGGACGATCGAAGACAGAATATCGGTTATCCTTCACGAAGTATCCCATTTTATCGACGAATTGATGATCACCGACGGACTTGCCGATCCGTCGGTTATGAACATTGTTAAGCAGCCACAGACCTCGGCGGTTGCAGAACAGATGCGCTACTGGCAGGAATATCTCGGCAAGTCGCCGACTGAAATAGACGCCCACGCAGAAGAAGCTTACTATTATCTGTCGATGTACGACTACGACTATGCGATGCGTAACAAGGCTGCCATCGGTAAGAAGATAGTCAAGGAAATTCTTGGACCGGTCGGTGGACAGGAACCACAGAAGGTTACGGTGGAGCGCATGAGGCTGTACAGTGAAATTTTTGAGCGTGCGTGGAAGATGTACGAAAGCGACCACCTTGTTGATACTGAAAGCGTTCCGTCGCTTGACGACGACGAAGAAAACGAAGACTTGGTTAAATAGTCCGGATTGTTCTTGACGCAGGAGCTCTCCTGCGGTAGATTGTCATAATACCTTTAATTATAAGGAGCATACAAATGCCAACCCCAGCCGAAATCATTATCCGACGTCGCAAGGCGCTTCTTGACTGTTCCATCGGAGACGAGGAGTACAACTGGATTTTTGGAAGCTCAAAGAATTGCAACGAATGTCATCGCGAGATTGAATCAGATGCCGTTGTATCTGTCGAAGTCTGCCTCAATGGCGCACACTTCGGCGATCTTGCCGTATGCTTCCTTTGTCCGCACTGTGATTCGCTGTACTATCTTCATTTCAGAAAACACATCTTGTCTGCCATATCAATTTTTGAAGAGCCAAGCGAACCTCCGGTTAGACGATGCAAACTCATAGAATCCGGAGTCAACAATCTCCTTGAAATGAGCGATGAAGAGTTTGAAGAACTTTTATGATCGAGCTTCATGTAGGAAATAGATGGTCGAGGGTCATCGGCGAGCTTCCAGACACCGTGCAGTGGAAGCTTGTGCAGCGGATGAAGTATCTGAAGAAGAATTTTCACCAGATGCCGTCTTACCAGAATATGGATGAAGACGGCAATCGCAAGTGGGATGGAAACATACGCCTCTACAAGCGCGACGAGCCCGTATTCACCGGACTGCTTTCCTACATCAGAAAAACACTTGACGAATTCCAAATCGAGTATTGTATCGTAGATCACCGCGAGCGCGTGTTTGAAAACGCTCCGGATATGATTCTCGATCCGCCAGCCAAGTATGTTCCTCGCGACTATCAGGAGTTTACAGTTCATCGTTCGGTGGAATTCACCCGCGGCATCATACAGGTTGCCACCGGCGGTGGCAAGACCTTCATGGTGACGTGGCTGATTGGACTCCTTAAGGTCAAACCGTTCATATTCTATGTTCTGACCAAGGACTTGATGTATCAAGCGCATTCGACACTTGCAGAATGCCTGCAGACTCCAATCGGACTGGTCGGTGACGGAAAGTGTGAAATTTATGATGTAAATGTTGTGATGGTACAGAGTGCGGTTAGGTGCCTGCACAAGAACGACGCAAAATTCAATCCCAAGTCATACCGTTTCGACCAGGAGGACGTCTGGGACGACAAGGAGATTTTTCAGGAGTCCGATGCCAACAGGGTGCTTGAACTGCTCGAGACCGCCAGCGGCATCTACTTCGACGAGGTGCACCATGCCGCCGCCTTGACGTGTCAGGAGGTTCTTAACGCGTCACCGAATGCCTACTGGCGCTACGGCGGCTCCGCCACCCCGGAGCGCGACGACGGCGAGGATATGGTGATACAGGGGCTTTTCGGCAAGCGGATAGTAAATATCTCTGCCGGATATTTGATAAAGCGTGAATTCCTTGTCCCGTGTCACGTATTCTGTACTCATCTTGAAGCCGATGCCGGCGGCTTCACAAAATATCCCCAGATCTACAAACATTGCGTCTCCGGAAATGAAGATTTCGACAGAGATATTGCAGAAACAGTTGATTTTCTTGTAAAGCGTGGCAAGATATGTCTTGTATTGGTACAGCACATCTCACACGGAAAGAAGTTAAACAAGCTGATCAAGGATTCGGAGTTCCTGACCGGCAAGGATTCGTCAAAGAAGCGCAAGCGTGTTATCGAAGCGGCACGGAATCGAGAAATTCAAGTCGTCATTGCAACGACGCTCGCCGACGAAGGTCTCGATATCAAGCCGATCGACGCTGTATTCATGGTTGGAGGAGGGTCCTCCGTCACCCGGGTTCCACAGCGTGTCGGAAGATGCCTGCGAACGTCAGAAAGAAAGGAAATCGGAATGTTCTTTTATTTCAGATTTCCGGTTAAGTATCTACTGCAACAGGCGCAAAAAGTGCATCGCGTACTGTCGGCAGAAGAAGAATTCAAAATGCACCGCTCTCATGGATTTGATGAATTGCGGCGGGAGATCGCACTTGTTTTGAATACCAAGCAGAAGGGATTGTTTCAATGATCGACAAGAATACCGACAGGCGGACCGAGACACTTATCAACACCTTTAATGCCTATGACGCGAATTTTCCACTGGTAGAGCTATGCAACCGGTTTAAAAAAACTGCCGGACGTCTGTTTGGTGCCCTGGCACCCAAGTTGATACGTGAATCGCTGTCGCGCGGCGCCGCCCGCGGACGAATCGTGTGGTGTGGACCTTTTACCCGTGTCGGGATTTTGTCGGAGTACGACAAGGGATTCGCCACGTCTTCCAGTGGTGAACTCAGAAACTGGCGGAGATATCTCGGTAAACTACACAAGAACAATATGATTTATGGCTGTGGTACTTCGCAATCGATGATTTTTGCCGTCGAACCAAATGTGTTGTCATGGAGTGTGTTTTCGAAGAACGCAATGGTGTATCCCGAAACGCTTCTGTCGATTTTACGGTCGCGGGAGGAGATGTTCTGTCTCATCAAGGAAGGGTTGGCTAAAAGCGCGACACCGATCGACACCATATTCAAGGAAGTCACGATTATGATTTCCGATCTTGCCCAGAAACTCGACCCGTCGATTATGGCGCCGGTCTGGGATGGTGAACTGGATTCCGAATCCTACTGCCGACAGTTGTATCGCACTCTCAGCCTATCGCCTCCATTAAGAGGATTCAGGGATGAGTTTATCGACGTAGACGCCATTGGGACTGAAATTATGGCGAAGATAAAGTCTCCAGTAAGATCAACCGAATTCGACGAACTAAAGCCTGAAAACGAAGACGTCGTACCGGTAAACAAGGTGCCGAAGCGCTCCGGCGTCAATCCAGCCTATAGTCGCGAGATGAAGAGGCTCGACGACGTTCCCACCGACGCCCTCGATCTTGTCGCCGGCGGTCCGCTTCATCTTCTACAGGCGTTTCAACGGTTTGTATTTCCAGAAATCGGGATGCCTTCTCCTACCTATCGTGCGTTTCAAAACTATGGACAGGAAGAGATGTATGCAGACAACATCGTCGGTACCCTGTTGGCGGTCGGGAAGCTCAATCGCGAGGTCATCTTGTCGTGGATAAACTGGTATGCCGTCTACATGGCGGACGAATCAATAGTAAAATCAAGTACCTGCGCCCTGAAGCTCCTGTTCGGAACATGAAAGGAGTTCTGTGCCATGTCGGAAGGGGCGTCGTGGTCGAATATCGTCGCCGGCGACGATTTTCCGTCCGACGGACCAATTTACAGTCGAATGTCGGAGTTTCGCAACAAGTCTACAATCGACAGGTGGTTTGAAGAATGTTCAATGCGCTTCGGCTACATTATGCCGTACGCCTTTCTTGTTACTGTAGAAGGAAGAGACTTGTCACAGGCTATCGTCAGGGACTATTTCAACAACGGAGAAAAGTGTATCGAGGACAATATCAAGGACGACAGCAATCTGCGTTCGAGGGTAATGAAGTCGGTGCGACAGATGATGGTGTATGAAGTCCCCACGGCATTCAGGGGAGTAATCAAGCAACACTACAGCTGGATAACTAGACACCCAGACATCCTTGAAGTGCTCAAACGGGATATCAAGCGCGACCGGATTTCACTTTCCGATCCGATGGTTAGCGATTTTTGGAGTATTATAGAGGGAAAGCTGAATTTGAAATCAGAGGAGGTTTTGGATGAAAAGCATTCAAGAACTCAAGGATGAGCTTCGCTATTTGTTCGGCTTAGCCCAGTTGTCCCAGTGGATGATTGGAATAAACAGCGAAGAATTTCGTTCTGCGCTTCCCGGCGACGACAAAAAGCCTAACGAGTGTGAAGTAAAACAGTCGATCGTGAATTTTATCTATAACCATCCGGAAGAGTGGTCGACAAACTTTCGATTTATCATCGACGGCGGCGTCGACGGCGAGGATGGACCGGATGGATCCGGTCGCGACCGCAAGAAGATCGGTGCGGCAATTTTGACATCCGGTATTATCCACACCTGCCAGTCTGAAATATACGACCCGAAATCACTTGGGCGCCATGTCGGATTTTCAAAGTTTATGAACAGTGTCAAAAGTTGGAGCGACGCCGGCGAGATAATAACTCTGCTGTCCGATTGTCGCTATCTGTTTTTGTCCGAAGTATACATAGCCGCCGAAACAAACAAGACGCTTATGCGTACGATAGCCGAGTCGCTAACCGACCTGTTGGAACGCAGGGAGAACCGTGGGCTCGTAACCATTTTATCGATCAAACCATCGATAGTAAAACGTATTCCTCTCGAGTCCGATTTTCTTGGACCTGCGCTGGTATCGATTGTGAAACAGCTCGGGGACGTCGGGACCATTATTATGAAAGACAAGCGGGCGTGCCGCATCTCCTTCTGATGAATAGAAGGATGGAGAATACATGTCAGACGACCTGAAATATCTGCTTGACCGCAAGGTGATTCCAAATACGCGGTTGATAGAAACCGCCAGAAGGGACGAGGCAAGATTTCTGACACTGATCCTGCGGAACAAGGATTTGATGCAGGACACCTTTAATTCCAAGGTGTCGTTCCGCAGCTTCCTGATTGAAGAGCATGCCCATTTCTATGGATTCATCGGAGATTTTTTCAACCATCACGGGACCCTTCCGACGGAACAGAGTTTCAGGAGCCGCCTCGAGGAGTTTATGACCGACGACGCCGCCGTGAGCGCCCAGGTCATTGCCTTTCAAAACCGATTCCACGCCCATGTCGAAAAGGAGGAATACGGACCGCTTAAGGAAGGGTTGATAAACCGCTTTGTTCAGCAGCAGATGTACGAAAAGGTACATGGTGGACAACGCATCGTAGATATGATCAGCGCAGTCTCCGGGCAGCGGACGGATCTTAGCTCGCTGATCAGCGACCTTAAGCTGATCGACACCGGGTTGGAATCCGAGAAGAACATCCGCGTTTCAACTGCGTCGGAGTCGGTGTCCCGCGTAAAGGCATCCTTACTTGCACGCCGTGAAAATCCGGAAATCGCCTATAATATAATGACCGGCTACAGTTCGCTCGATACGAGGTTTCTCGGATTCGAAGGGGGCAAGTATATGATCATCCTCGGTCCGCCACATGGATGTAAGATGACATTGATGCTTAATATTGCCTACAACATGGCAAAAAAAGGCAGTACGGTAATATTTGTTACAATGGAGTCGACCGACGACGAGATTATGGAGCGTCTGATCGCTATTGAAAGCGGCGTCTACAGTCTCGTCATGAAGGATGGTAACAATCTCAGAAACCACCTGACAATGACTGCCATTCTTGAGGCTACAGAGCGTGTCGAACGTCTTGTCGGCGACAAGTTCATTCTAATTTCCGTTCCTCAACAGACGAATTGGGAAACCATCCAGGGACTGATCGACACACAACTTTTGTTCCGTGACGTCGATGCCTTCTATATCGACTATCTCGACGTCATCGAGAAGAAACAGCGCCGCGACGGACGCGCTGATCTTGAACTTGCTGATCTCAGTGTCATCATTCAGGCTTACGCTAAAAATACCGGAATGTTTGGTGTCACGGCGCAGTCCTTCAACAACGAGGCGATCAAGATGCTCAAGAAGCAGAACGCCTTCGAGAAGCCCGACGAAGCATCTACGCTTGCAGGTGGCGAGGGAGTAGGCGGATCCCAGAAACTTTGGCGCGACGCCGACTACATGTTGGCGGCTCTTCCATTCAAGAAGGGCAGGCGCATAACCATTGTTGTCACCAAGGCAAGGCGTGACGGCAATTCCGAGGATATTTTTTATCTGGGCTGGGAGCCGGAGACCGGACGCATATTCGAATACGAGTCGAAGTATTATGTTGTCGATACCATCCAGGATGTCTGTAAAGGAATCGTTCTTGATGAACCACCGCAGATACATGTTGCCGAGAAGATCGAGCTAAAGGACGGAAAAGAGATTACGCACAAGGTAGACGCCTCCCCCAAACTTCTTGAAACAGTGATCGCGGAGTCCGATAGCGAGACAGAAGAAGGTAGAGGTCAAGAAGATCCTTTTGACAATGAATGCAAAGAGCTTGGATTGGGCTGATGAGTAAATATTCGGAAATCAGGCGTCAAATAACGCAGCGAGCCGATTTTGGTCAGTTTCTCGAAGGGGAACTCGGGATCGACATCGACTGGAGCCTGACGTTTGAAAGTGGTATGTGTATCTGTCCGCTACACGGCGATACGGATCCGTCGTTCAGTATATCAAAGGTCGACGGTGTCTGGCTTTTTCATTGTTTTGGGTGCCAAAAGTCTGGTACTATAATCGAATTTTTTATGGAACACTACCAGATTCCAGACGTGAAGGTGGCGATGGAGGTGATCTGCGAAAAGTTCGAAATCGAAGAATCGTTGGAAAGCATCAGTGAATCGTTTGCCGCCACAGAATCTGGTGGACGCTTCGATATCAAGCGTCGCACGCTTTCCTCCCATACCACGGCTGCAAATAGATGCAGGATAGCTCTCCGCAGCAACCCGGAAAACATCAAATGGGTTGCTGAAATGTACAAGGAAATGAACAAGTCTCTTCTTGAGAACGACTTTACCAGACTGGAAGAAATGAACGAGGAGGCATTATGCGCGATGAACGCGAACTCGACCCCGTCATAACCGCTCCCGAAGCCTTTATGGCTATTGCTCGCATTGCCGCTATGCGTTCAAAGGATCCAAGGACGATGTGTGGGGCATGTATCTCGTTCCTGGGCAGGAGCATAGGTATGGGATACAATGGTCTTACCCCGGGGATGCCGGACCTTCCAGAAAACTGGACGCCGGAGATGAAGAAGGGTCGTGGCGAACATGCGGAACGCAACGCAATTCACAATGCCGACAGGATACAGCTCGAAAAGGCGAAGCAGAATGCTGAAATTTTACGTAGTTTGGGGTACACAACTCGTGATAAATGTGTTGAGTATCCGACTGCGGAGCTGTACATTTGGACAACGCGGCAGTATCTGCCGTGCGAAGAATGCGCGAAGGCCATAGCTTTCAGCGGCATTACCACGGTCTGGGTCGACTTCGACCCGGAAACTGTTTTGGAGAACCTCAACTATGACTGGTCTGCGACCCTTCACATATTTAGATGTGCAGGAATCGAGATCAAACAAATGACTGGAAATGCCGACCGCATATTCAGAGAGATACCAAAAAATGAAAAGGGCACTTATCACGGGGATAACGGGACAGGACGGGAGCTTCCTAATGGAGCACTTGTTGAAGATGGACTACGAAGTGTGGGGGATGATACGGAGAAGCTCGAACGCATCGACGATTAATGCGATCAGGGAGTTGTCCAAGGGGAGGTGTGAGCTTCGCTATGGCGACCTAACCGATGCTGGCAGCATCGCCAGGGTTATTGCCGAGAGCCGCCCGCATGAAGTCTATAATCTAGCCGCACAGTCGCACGTCAGAGTGAGTTTTGATATGCCGGAGTACACCTCCGATGTCAACGCCACCGGCGTAGTCAATATGCTGGAAGCACTTCGTTCGGTGCGTCCAGAGGCGAAATTTTATCAGGCTTCGACTTCTGAGATGTTTGGACTTACGCCTCCGCCGCAGAACGAAGAAAGCCTGTTACATCCACGATCTCCATATGGAGTTGCCAAGGTACACGGCTACTGGGCGGTGCGCAACTGTCGCGAAAGCTACGGAACCTTTGCTTCCAACGGAATCCTGTTCAACCACGAATCGGAGCGCCGCGGCGAAAATTTTGTAACCCGAAAGATCACAAAGGCGGTTGCACGCATCAAACTCGGCAACATGAATGAAGAGTTTCTGCTTGGTAATCTGGATGCGAAGCGCGACTGGGGGTATGCCAAGGACTATGTCAAGGTAATGCACCTTATGCTTCAGCACGACGAGCCTGACGATTTCGTCGTGTCCACCGGCGTCGCCCATACGGTCCGTGAATTCCTCGAGGCAGCCTTTCGATCCGTTGACATTCCGGTTATGTCCGACGGAGATACCGGTGTCGACGAGAAGTATATCAGGCAGGATACCGGCGAAGTCGTACTCAAGATCGACGAACGCTTCTACCGTCCAGCAGAGGTGGACTATCTTTGTGGAGACTCGTCAAAGGCGAAGACTATTCTCGGATGGGAACCTGAGACTTCGTTTGAACAACTCGTCGAGATTATGGTTAAACATGATCTGATAGCCGAGTCGAAATGAACCAGGAGCATCTTGATTTTATAAGGTCCGCCGCCGATGCTGGCGTATTCGTACACCTTTCTATGTCCATATGGAACCCGTCAAAGAACATATCTATCAATTCATTCGACGGATTCCCGAATCCCGGCATAGGAGAAACGATAACGTGTGCGCGTAGGTTTCGCATCCCCCAAACCTCAAAATCAAGACGCCTTTTGAGCGGTTGTAAATTGGCAATTAGGAACTTGTCGTACAAGACCTCCTATGGCAATTTTATTCCGGAGCCCAATATTGAACGTTTCCGATTGGAAATAAACGAGTTTCGTGAGAAGATCATGAAAGCCAGGGATGAGATATTGGACGACTACGATGCCATCATCAAGACAACTGCCGGGGAGGCGGCGAAGATTGCAGTTTTGACATGGACCATTAAACATGGACATTCTGGAAATCCACACCCCCGCTTCATCGAGAAGTTTGTGGACGACTATGTGGGGAATATTGGTACGCGAGACGACCTTTCCCGGCGATTCAAATTCACAATAATTCCGACACACCCGATTTTGGATCCGAATTCTTCATATTCAGATCTTCTCGATGTCTCGGCTAACAACATTATGGTTTGTGAACTACTATATGAGAAGATCCTGAATCGCCGCCGGGCCATCGCCTCTGTAATGTTGAAAATGGAGGTAGAATTGAAGGCTGCCCGCGGCGACCATCATACCATTGCAAAAATATGCCGACGTATGCTTACCAAGCTTCAGGGATATATATGGTCGTTCTTTTATTCCGACATCGACCCCGATATCATTTCCCTGATCGAGTCGCTTCGCAGTATCATTATTGTAGACGACGAGCATCGCAGCAACGTAGACAATCTGATTCCGTATATGAGAAAGATCGTCAGCCATGTAACGGGACATCCATTTTTTAGAACTGGAATGGAGGTCGTCGGTGGATAGGTTTCACGGCATTGTTGTCGAAGAGGACGGCACCGGACTCGTCGGGAGAAACCACGAAGGACGTGTTTTATTCAGATACAATCGATGGTCGATGGACTACGGAGTCTATCGTTCACACCGGATGACCGAGAGTGAAAAGGAGCTTGTTTTACTCCGGATGCAATTGTTGTTCGAAGGGAAAGTAGACGATCTTGAGGAACGAAAAGCTCAGACTCTCCGATTCCTGAACTATGAAACCGATCAAGACACCTACTGCTCGTGAGGTTCAAGTGGCAAGCCCCCGTATAAAAAAAGTACTCGACCATCGGTTTAGTTATGGTGTTGCATACACAATGCACGCCGCCATCAACAGAAACAAAAGCTATATCGATCCACTTTTCTTTCTCTATGGACTAATCAAAGGTTCTGGGGACTATCTAGCCAAGGTATTTGGGCAGAAGAATATCAACAAGGTATGTATCGAGCTCGCGCAGGCATCAGACGATGAAGAAGTGGATTCTCCCGTCGAGCCAGTAGACAGAATCGGACAGTTAAAATTTTCGTCGGCTGTATCGGGATGCGTTGAAATGGTCCATACCGGAAGAAACAACATAGGAATTATCGCCGCCATTGCCTCGATCTGTGGAGAACACTCCGACGCAATGGAGATTATGGAAAGGAGCGGTATCTCGCGCGACGATGTAGAAAAAGCAGCTGCATCCGAAATAATTTCTCTCAATCCGCCGAAACACAGTACAGAAAAGAATGGTCCGAGTGCGGATGTTACACATGCATCGCCTGTTTCCGAACTCTGTCTCGATATGACGGCGCATGCCGCATCCGGTGTCCTGAGCAGGACGTTTTGTCGCGAAAAGGAGATCGACAGTGTAATACTTTCTCTGATGCGCAAGATCAAGAGCAACCCACTACTTATTGGCGACCCTGGTGTTGGCAAGACCGCAATCGTGGAAGGGCTCGCCTACCGCATCAATTCCGGTGTCGTTCCGGCAAAACTAGTTGGTGCAAAGCTTTTTTCCCTGTCGATGTCCACACTGGTAAGTGGAACAAGTCTCAGGGGGCAGTTTGAAGAGCGGCTGAAATCCGTGATCGATAATATCTGTTCGGAGGAAAACGCCATCCTGTTCATCGACGAAGTTCATATGTTGGTCGGTGCCGGTGACAATAGTGGAGTGATGGACGCAGGAAATATTCTGAAGCCGTACCTGGCACGCGGTGCGCTTCGTTGTATCGGCGCTACGACGTTTCGCGACTATAACCGCACCATTAAGAAGGACGGCGCCCTTTCACGTAGATTCCACAAGATTGTCGTGCACGAGGTTGACAATGTGTCGACACTGGGGATTCTTGAAGGTCTCAAACCGGATTTCGAAGAGTTTCATGGATGTTCGATTTCCGACGGCGTCCTCGGTCGTATTGTAGACTTGAGCAACAGGTATCTATCTGAGCGCCGCTTTCCGGACAAGGCGATCGACTGCCTCGATGACTCCTGTGCCCGTGCCGTTATGGGATCAAACGTCGTTGACGAAGAATGCGTTGAACTTTCAATTGCTTCGATTGCCAACGTCCCGGTATCGATGCTGAGGACCTCGGACGAGGATCGGCTCGAGGAGGCTTCCCGTATCTTAAAGGAAGAGATACTTGGTAACGACGATGCAATCGACAAACTGTGTGGACTCGTAAGGTCGGGGTTGCAGGGAGGCAAGAAAAGTGGCTCTCTACTGTGTTCAGTGGTTGTCCATGGTCCGTCTGGCACCGGCAAGACTACAACACTTGAAAGGTTGAGCGAGATAATTTTTGGAACTGGCGCCCTCATGTCGATCAATGGAGCGGAATATGTGGAGCCGCATTCGATAAGTAAGATTATCGGTTCTCCACCTGGCTATGTTGGGTATAACGAAGAGAGTCAGATAATGCGTCAAATAAGGCGGTGTCCGCACAGTATGATTGTGATCAGGGGTGTGGACAAGATGAACTATTCTATTCGCGAACACATATTCGATATGCTCAGGTCTGGCATTCTGAGTACCGGTGATGGTGACGAGATAGATCTGGGCAACGCCGTATTCATCTTTGTAGAAGACTCTGGCGAGTCAAAAACGGTAGGTTTCAGCCCAGATTCATCTAATAGTTCTATAAAAGGTCTTGATCGTTGGAATTCGTACGGTATATTTGATGATGTAGACGGCGTCGTCAGGTTCAAAAAAGTTGATTCGCCCGAAGTTCTGGAAGACATTGCCAGAATGGAAATAGACGACGAAGACGACGAAGATGCCGA
>Ga0114918_10000560_pt1 | contig 32084 bp, 45 predicted proteins | sample LantaG_FD_87015 | JGI IMG/M metagenome (GOLD analysis project Ga0114918, IMG submission 87015) | Deep subsurface microbial communities from Baltic Sea to uncover new lineages of life (NeLLi) - Landsort_02402 metaG | ecosystem: Environmental > Aquatic > Marine > Oceanic > Sediment | place...
CCTTACAGTTATCTGAATTGTATATTCGTATTGCTGAACATGAAAAACATATGGCTGAAGAATAGTCCTTTCCTGTAAAAGAAGTATATGATATATAGATTCACCTGAATACCGTAGTCGTGCCCCTCCTCTTCTACTAGGTTCCTTTGTTTCTATCCCAAAACAAACCTGGTAGGAGAAAACCATGTCCTTTCGTTTAGTCCATCTCAAAGTCAAAGTCAAGTCCCTAGCCGCTGAGGCTGGAATCATCCGCTTCGAAGAGAACAAATCACGAGGTTTTCGTAAAAGTTCCCTCAACGAACATCGCCGTGGCATCGTCCGCTACCATGCCCGACTTAACCAATTAGCTTACGGTTTTCTGCGCGGTCGTTCATATCACCAGATGGAAGTCAAAGCTGCAACTGAACCCGAGTGGGATGAGGTGCGCAAGCTAATCAAGCGTTTTGGTGTGGGCATTGATGATGTATCTATAAACAAGTGGTCTTTTGCTGAATTGAAAGAAGCGCAAGAAAAGCAAATGGAATATTTCGATCAATGGATAATTAAGGCTAAAACTTCCTTTCAAAAAGCGGCATAGCCCAAGAATAACCTAATAAACTAGGTATAATAGATATAGGAAGGTCGGGATAATTATGTAAATATTTATCCTGACCTTTCCTATCTAACTTCCGAACACCAAGGGGATTCGTAGTGCGTATTTTGGCTGGTCTTTGGTTTCTGTTCTTGGCGGCATTGTTCTTCCGAGCCGCTTGGGATGGCCTGTATCTCTGGGCCGTCGTCGGTTCAATGATGGCCGCGTCGGGCTGTCTGAACATCTTCAAATGGCTGGACTCCGGCGTGCCGCAGGAGGATAAATGAGTTTCCAAGACTGGGATGGCCAGCCCGATGTCTGCGACTCCTACACCCCCGATGAGGCGAGGTCTCGTGTGGCCGCACGACGATCCCTCTCCAGCAACACCCTCCTCCGGGCTCAGTCCGGTGCGCAGGGTTACTTCACGGTGCTCGTCGTCATCGACAAGGATCACTACTTGACGTACGATGGGAAGAGCTGGGACTTCAACAAGGACGACCGGCTCGACTCCAACGACTTCGAGGACTACACGGAGTACACGAAGGCCCGCGAAAAGCACAAGGCCGTCATCGATCATTGGTCGCTCGTGCCGGAGCTACCGAGGACGATTCTCGACCTCCCAGTCATCTCCGAAGGGCGCGGCGAAGATGTCGTGGAATTCAAGGCAGATGGCTGGGGCATCGACAAGATCCTGCCCTATCGCCAGTACCGGGATGAAGTCGTTCGTTGCCCGTCTTGCTGGAAGTTGGTGGAGGCATGGCCCCGCAAGAACTACTACACCGACCGACCCCACTCGGAATCAACCGACGCTGATGTTCTGGAATTCTACGGATTCCAAGCAATGTCGCTTCGCGTCTTCTACGACGCGAATGGTCGACGCGACACGCGGATGGAACACTGCAGCAATCCGCTGTGCGTTCGCGCCAAGGATTCTTCGAAGGAGCCAGCAGAGTTTGATCTCTGGATATGGCCGACCGAGGAGTCCGGGGAATTGGATGGCACTCGAGGTGATGGCTGGCATCGCAAGGTCAACGCCCGAGCTCTGACCGCACGCAAAGCGATCCATATAGCGGTTCGGGGGCTTGGATACAAGGCAGAGCGTGCCAAGTGGCCCGTCTCCCGCATCCGTGTCGTCTGTATCAAGGACGACACCACGGCGTTCGAGTGGGAATTAGATGATGAGGGCAAAGGCAAGATCCTCTTCCCCTCGAGGGAAGATCTTCGAGCGCGACACCTGATCTAGAACATCGGCCGCTACCTCCCGGTCATCAAGAGCCGTCCGGCTCCGGAGGTGTTTTCTCCCCGAGAATTAAAGCGATTTAATTCTCGAGTAGAATGCTTAACCAAAAGGGGATTCTCCATGGCAGAAAAATTGTTATTGATCGTTGGAGGAAACTCCGGTGATCAGAGAATCCGACGGATTGTCCAATCCATCGGATTCTCGGTGGCCGATATTTGGTCACCCATCGTAGCGATGCGAAAGAGTCACTTGCCGACGTCGGCATTAGTCTTGACGGATTTGATAACTCATGGGACCGCCCGTGGATTGTATGATCCACCCGGCGCAGAATCCTTTCCCGCACACCCCGGGCACAACTACACCATTACAGAAGTACGCAAGGGTGTCTTCTCTTTGCAGGCTACGCGCCATAAGGCGGATGGGCTGGAAGAAGGACTAAGGCACCTCTTCGACCTCGTCCCAGCGATTGAAATCAAGAAGATTCCGTCGCCGGAGCCGGGCACGCGTCGTAAGCCTACCATGCGCGCTTGCGCTTCGCCCAGCTGCCGGCAATGTGGCGGTTGGTTTGGCGTGGATGCCGCAACACGAATTTGTTCGGCGTGCCATGAGAAGAACGAGATGATCTCCCGACTGGGCGGAAATCTCGAACTGTACAAAGCGATCCGTGCGGTGCAGGCAGTTCAAGACTCGGGCATGATGATTCAGATCGGGGAGCGCATTGACGTCTTCTTCGAAGCGACCTTCGAGCCGAAGCCTGAGCCGGAGCCTGAGCCGAAGCAGAAACGCCCCGGACCCTGGACGACGGACGTGTGCGTGGTTTGCGGTGTGGAGAAAAAAGTCTACCGGAAGAGTTGCAAGTGCAAGCCATGCAACGACTCCGGCGCCGCACCGAAGCTCGTTGTCGAGCTCATTCACCTGCGAAACCCGAAAAAGGGCAAGGCGCACGCTTTCCGGGTGAATGATGAGGAATGGGAAAAGATCTCCCTTTGCGGCCGCGCGAGCTGGCACAATGACTGGGAAATCTCCGAAGACGAGTCTGAATTCTGCGGGGTCTGCAATGCGCACCCCGATAACTCTTAGATAGAGGGAAAAATGGAAATCTTGAAGATGCTATACAGGGACGCCGTCCGAGAAATCGTACGGTTCCAGGAGGAGTTGAAGGACTCGTATGGGTACGATTTGCTCAAGCGGGTGCCAACGTGCCCCGGACTGTCGATGCCCGAGCATTTCGAAGGAGAGGAGTTGGCCGCGGGTATCGACGCATTGACCGCGTGCGCTCCCTACTCTCGCGAGAGCATTCCGGGCTCCGCTCAGATTCTGATCTCTCAGGCGCACGGTGCCTGGACGCCCAAGTTGGTGGCCCAGATGCGCAAGGAAATGCGCGACCTCGCTGAGGAGACGCCCACCAAGTGGTGGCTGGCGCTTTCATTGCTCTGCTCCCCCGAGGTCGTCGACTGGGAGCGCTTCACTTACCAGACGATGGTAGTGAAGACGATGGTTGAGAACGGTCAGCTGCGGGATACCGCGGCGAGATTGATGTGGACCAAAATGAATAGGGAATCAAAGAGTCAACTCGAAGACTACCCTGATCTGGATGGTATCAAGGGCTTAGGCTTGGACCCAGGAATTCTCCAGTTGCCGTTCAGCACCGTGGATGGGGTCATGCAAGTGGCGTACCTCGCAGGACATCCGGTGGCCGGACTCATGCAGCATGAGAGGTTCTTCCTCGGGACGTACCATTCGTCCCTCTTCGATGGAGAGCCCACGGGCGAGAACACGAAGAAGATCGCCCCGAACTTCGTGATGTACGACTCGTTGGCATCCTTTCTCCAGGATGCCAACAGAGCCATGAAAACCTATCTCTAGCACAGCGTGGAGGATACCGGCGCATTTGTCCTCGCCTCCTCTGCTCCTGGATCTTCCCTATAGGATCCAGGCCCTTCCAGGATTTCGTGGATGGCTACGGAATCCCCTCTGCAATCAGTCTAGAGGTAAAGGACAAGAAACTGGTCCCCGGAACTAACTTCCGCCGGGGCGTGAGTTAAGGCTCGCGAGGAATCTAAGGATTCAACAAGGAGCTCCGCAGGGCCAAGAGGGGTAGTTCCTTTTGGCGCTCAAGGGGAAAACCAGAACGCAGCAATATGGGGAGTGTCATGAAACAGAAACTCACAAATTGTAGAATCATTCCCGGTGTCATCGATGGGAAACTTTCGGTGACGATATTAGATCAGGATTCGGGTGCCATGATCGAGGCAGAGATGCTTTCTGGTGATCCTTCACCAGGAACGCCTCACGCAAAGATCATTCCTTCGGGATTCGATCTCAGTGATCCCGTGTCGCCGCTGAAGGCCACGGTGGAGTTGAGGGGCATGCCAGCACCAACGGATGAAGAAGGTCGGATTCAGAAGGGCTGGAGCCGGCATTACGCGGCTTCCAACTACTGGTCTGGCAAGGGATCGAGATACGATGAAATCATGTCCGCCGATGATGGCGGCGATTTGCTGTCCGCACTCAACTGGACGGCACAGAAAGGGGAAGCGTAGATGTATTGTAATAAAGATTGGTGCGTAGAAGTCAAGGCCTGGTTGGCCAAAGCGGGAGTTCCTTGCGAAAAGGAAACTACATGTTGTCCTCTGTGGAAGCGCAGCGGATCCAAGAGCGTATCTCCCAAGAAGAAGAACTGCTGGACGTGTCAGTACTTGACCACGTCGGGGTTCAACGAGATGGAGGCGAAGGCTCGGATCCAGAAGAAGATCGCCGAGCATCACACGCCCAGCAAGAAGGCCGCTGTCAGCATCGATGATCTCGATCCTCGGGATGGTGGAACGGCGTGCGCTCCGGAGCCCAGCAAGAAGGCCACCGCGATCGACCTCCTCGATCCGCGGGACGGAGGATGCCTCGTAGAGGAGGAAGTCGCGCCGCAGATGGTCTTGATCTGCGGATCGAGGAAGATCCGGTTGGGCATCCCCAAGGACTTCCTCGAGATGAACATGGAGCTCTTCGCGAGCCGCTTGGCCGGAATCGATCTCCCGATCTCCCGCCTGGCTGAGATCGCCAACTGGGCGAAGGCTGTGGATCGCGGTGGGCGGCTCGTCCATGACGGCGGGGGATTCCAGCTCGTTTCCGTGGACCTCGACCCCGCCGTCCTGGACCTCCTCCTCAACTAGCATTCGCTGGTGAGGAATCTCTCGGAACAATTCGTTCCAATCTTCTGAACAGCACTGTGAAGCGCATGGGCGCTTCGGGGACTAAATTACTCTCGCCATAAGTGTGGAAGGTCCCGAAAAAGCGAGAATTTCTTGGGGAGAAAAATTACTTCGAACCTGAGCAGCCCATGCAGATGCTGCTTGCCGGAGTCTAGCGTCATGAAAGTACAAGTGAATGTAACCCGAGCACAATTGACGAAATTCATCGCGGAGGGGCTGAAGCATGAGTGGCCCTTCGCAGAGGGATGTAAGGGAGAGTCCCTACGTACGGTGATCATCGATCCCGGCGAGGACCTGGTAGGTGTTGAGCCCGAGGATATCGTCCTGACTGTGGAGGTTCAGAAAGGTGACTGAACAATTAGTCTTCCAGAAACTGGCGGCGCACACCTGGGAACGCTGTCAACGAAAATGCAAAATCGTGGCCTATCGAGAAACCCGCTGCTGTGATGAGATGTATTGTAGAGAGGCTATTCGATATGCTGCAGAGCGGGGAATAACATTAGAGCCTACGGGCCATCCAACAATACCGCTGATGGGAGATACGGGGTGCATTGCAGAACCGCATTTGCGGCCGCTATGTGCCATGGAGTCTTGTATCATTTCCAGTTGGGGATTTGATCCTGACGACCCCGAGTGGACTCAAGAGTATTTCAGACTTCGTAAGATCGCAGATGAAGCGCTGAATTTGGAGGGAGAGTGAATCCTTTTCTGGCTGAACGGATTGATGCAGAACTACGGAAATTGCTTCCTGACCTTCCCGAAGATCCCGAAGCGGCAGCACGGGCATTGCTGGTATTGCAGCAGGCAGGGGCTTTCAATGAAGGTGGGCGCTACGCGGGTGAACTTCGCAGAGCATTCGTAAGCGCAATACTTAGCCTGCCGGCTTTCCAAGAAGAGGAGCCGTAGGCGCCTATTGAATTAGCAACATTACTTATACTAAACCTAATAGTCGCCTTATCAAAGGCGCGGATCTTTGTTGATCCGATCGCCGCCTTTCGGGGCGGCTAAAAACCTTCCAGGAGTTGTATGGTAGTTGATACCCCTACTGGTTTCTTGCTAACGGAATATGGCTATTCCGAGATTGTGCTTCTTGCATCTTCTTGAGGGAAACCTTAACATATAATTGCGTGCTAAAATGCATAAGATTGTATCCTCCTTGGACGCCAGGATGCTCTAGTTGGAGGGGTATTAAGATATCTAAGGCTCCAAAATAAACATAGGTTTCATCCCTTGAAGTTTTGGGGAAAGCCTTATAAAATAAAATTTAGGACGTTATATAAGAATATTCGTTTTGCGCTAATACTCGATTATCTACATTTTAGTCATTAACCGTCGTTTCGCCCGTTATAAGTGACACGGGCCCAAACAAATAAAGAAAGAGGGCCAAAATGCTCCGCCAACTGATTATGAATCCTTCTGTCGCCCACCTCAACCATGAGGAACTCAAAAGCTGCGCCCAGGCTATTACTGGCTTTGCTTTGGGTGTATTATCTAATGAGGCGTACAAGCAGACTGGGCGCGACCTTGGCGTTTACCCCTATTTCGAAGAACTAAAGAAGGGGCCCTTCAACACCCAAAAGTATTTCCTCGAAAACTTCTGGCGTGCAATGTACGCCTATATTGATGGACGAACTCCTGAAGAAGCCGCACGAGATCATGAAGTAGATCTTGCGGATATTTACTTTGCCATTGATATGCTATCGCCTAATCAGATCAAGCAACTGCAGGCAGGTGTATCGAATTATTCGGTCGCTTATTTGAATGATGAGGCGATTTCAAGTCTAGTGCAGAGTATGGAGCGTTACTGCGCCAAGCTAGCTTGGACTAAACTACGTTTCATTGCCAAGCACGATCATAGCATCGATATCGAGGACTTGATTGCAGAATTGCAAGCAGAAGCCTCTCGTGTGATTCGTTACTACAGCTTCTTAAGTGGTGAGCCACTGAAGCTATCGAACTATGTGCGTGCTGCCATTGAAAACCAGGCATATAAACTAATTGAGTTCCATACTGCCAAGCGACGTCAGCGCGTCAAGCGTACTGCTCTTGGCTCGGCGAATAAGATGCCGCAGTACCAGGCAACTACTTATTCACTGGATGTGGAGCTAAACGATGAAGGTTTCAATCTATACCAAATAGTTCCTTCGGGAGACACCCCTGAACATTCACATCAGCAAGCGGCTTTCATCGAAGGATTGACTAACGATCTGACAGAGAATATGTTGGAATTTGTCAACATGGTTCTAGATCAAGAATTCTCACAGGAGTTCGAAACTTGGGTGGCCGAAAAGGACTTGACTGTTGAAGAATTGATGGGTAATCACGCACGACTTTGCCGAATGGTGATGCAGTACTTAAAGCTAACGCCGTACGAAGTGCGTGATGCGCTAGGTATCCGCTTAATAGATTTGGGTGTGCATGCTGCCGGAGGAATGTACAAGCATACCCTGGATCAGCTCAATTGGGCACAGTCTCAGATTCGTAAGGAAATGAAGGCTACCGACGATTTGGGTGCTACCTTCAAGAAACTACGCGACGACTTCCCTCAGTTGTCCAAAGCAGACTTCCGTGAATTGCTAGATGGCGACGAGGCTAAGGTACAATTGGCTCAGGATATTGTTGCTGAACTGTGTGGCTTGACGGCCTGTGATGTCCAAGCAATTGTTGGCTAACCTTGATGCAGATTCAATTGCCATAATTAAGAAGATATTAGCTGATCGGGATATCGGCATTGATATCGGCATGGGTTACAAGTACGATGCCCCCTTTCATACTGATCGGGATTTGGATTCATATAAAATAGAATCACTCTGGCCGCAGCACTGCATGAAGACTGATTGGTGTGTGGGCACTCCCACCGGCCGTCATGTAAGATGAAGATTCACTCCCATGGGTTAACTTGGAAAGTCGAGAAATGCTTCTGCGGAGATTACTTCATTAGGTACGAATGTGACCCTTTGCAGTTCTCCCGGTGGTATAGAACACGCTGCGAGGAATGTTCACAAGAAGGAAGAGATTGGGCGATTGGAACTCCGACTGCCACTATTGAGATTTACGCACCGGCTAATTTTGTGGCCTATCGTGTTCGGACTCCTAATGTTGTCAAAGAAGCACTGGAGCCGGAAATGGAGCGTCTGAGGATTGCTAATCGAAGTACTATGCTACGAAAAGTTCTTCTTATGTCTGCATTGGTATCTGGATTTTTGGTCTGTATGCTAATACTAGTCATTATGAGTATCATGTCGTGAGGTGAAATGCAAAAGTTGATGTGGTGGCGAGTAACAAAGACAACTTCCGGACTCGGGCATATTTGGATGAGGCAACATGGACTCTTCCAATCCATATGCGGATCGTTACGGAAGGAACGCAACGAATTGACTGCAAATAAAACTGGCGCGGATAAATGTAAACATTGTAGTAACATCGCGAGTCGATGGCAGAAAAACTAAGTCAAGAGGAATACATAAAGAATCTTATTAGGTTCGGTAGATTAGTAAAAGAGTGTACCAAAGTAGATTGGTGCATTGGCACACCCAAAATAGGTCACTCCAGAAAAATCATAACGAGTCTAAATCTGGAAAGAGTGGTAGCAGAATGTGAGCAAGATACTATTCCTGGACGATGATCCTATCAGGACAGCTCGCTTATCTCAAGCGGAGCCCAAGGCTGTTTGTGTAGAGACGGCTGCCGAATGTATTACGCAGCTAAAAGACAATGGCCCTTGGGATGTAGTTTTGCTAGACCATGATTTAGGAGGGGAGACTTATGTTAGTTCTAGTAGAGAAGACTGTGGTATGGAAGTTGTCCGCTGGTTGGAGCTTAATAAAACTGAGATAGGGCGCATTGTCGTTCATTCTTACAATAACTATGCCGTACCACATATGATGCGCGCATTACGTCGAGCAGGATATAGTGTCGTGAGGATTCCATTTGCGGATCTTTTTAGATGAAAGGAAAAAGTTGAAAGAAGCATCAGCGAAGAGACTACACCCGTCGAATAAAGATGCAAAAACTCTTTGTCGATGCATCGATGAAATTTGTGAGAAGATGCAGCTGCCGGAGCGAGCCGCCGTGATGGCTACAATTGCTAAAATAGGAGGAGTTAATCCTATCACAGTCAATCGTATTTATACCGGAAAACAAGCGTTTTGTAATTCTAGGGTATTGGCAGCGGGGGCACAACTTGTCGAAATAATTCGCGCCGAAAAGGTTCCTACCCTACTAGCCGGGACCAAGGAAGTAGTACCACATCATTACTTTCAGGCAGCGATAGGTAAGCTGGAAAAGTGGGGATTATACGATCATAAGAAGCTTGTGCTTGTGCTTCAACAGCGGCATTCATTCACCATGAATGACAATCGTCTTCAGCGTATTTATCAAGAGCGAACTAAGTTCCGATGGGTAGATGCCGCGATTTATCGGGACGTTGAGGCTTTAGTAACTAATGCCAAATACGATACCTATCACAGCTATCAAGTAGGACAACGACTTCATCATCACTTATTTGGGCCCGGAACCGTGACCGGGAAGATTCATCGAGATAAAATTTGTGTGATGTTTGATAATGGGGAAACGTACACCTTAGCTGAAAAGCATCAACACTCGGAGGGATGGCAGCGAATACTCGATCCCTTCGACACCATATAATGGGGATAGTATGAAAAACCTGCATATCGAACTTGTTGATGGATGGCATAGTTATCCATTAATAGAGATAGAGGATACTAATATAGGTCCTCCGGGCCGATTCGCTATAGTTAAAGGGACGATTGAGGATCTGAAGTTATATATGGAAGATGATTGGGAGGATGAAGACGTTGATTGGGTCGAGGATTGGTTCAAAGATGGTAAGCTCTGGATAGCTCTGGATGAAGATAAAGCCTTCGAGGAGAAAGATGGAGATTTGTGGGAAATTGATGAGGAGATACGGAACAAAGAGATAAAACTACTGCAAGAGATGCGTCCTGGTGCCTGGCGTCGATTCCGTAATGCTCGTCTCGGTAGAAATCTACCTGGATCTCCTAGCGCGGATGAACGCAGAAAAGAGTATCTTGCATTGGTCGCAAATTTACAGAAGTTAAGAGAATAACCCATCCTGTAAATGAATATTATGACAATAAAATTACTCCCATTGGTACAGTATCCCGATGGTCGTCTCAACGAAATCGGGTTCGTTATTAGTGAGATTGATGAGGGCATTCGCCTGCATATGCAGCGAATGGTTCTGGCGCTCCAGCAGTACGGCGCAGCAGGAATAGCGGCCGTACAGCTGGGTAGCCGGTTACAAGCAATTGCTATCAATTGTGAAGGTAGTCATGGTCTGGTCCGCTTGATCAATCCCCGTATAGTGGAGAAACATGGTATTGTTACTCATCGTGAGGGTTGTTTAAGTTTCCCCGGTGTTGCTCTTGATATCGAGCGAGCTGCTCAAGTAAGGGTTGAGGCACAGTTGATGGACGGAGACGTTATCGACTTCGATGCGCGAGGTACTTTTGCTGTGGTGCTACAGCATGAAATTGATCACTGTAAAGGTGTCACTTTCATAAAGCATGTAGATCCGCAGCGCAAGGCTAAAGCCATTGATTTGGTTAACAAGATTCGTCTCCAGACAGCAAAAGTAGCCTTTGAATCCGTAACTTGAGGGCCGGTAGCTCAACAGGTAGAGCAACAGACTTTTAATCTGTAGGTTGGGGTTCGAGTCCCCCTCGGCTCACCATCAAAAATGTTAAAATGTAAGAGTATGCTACTAGGATGGGTGCAACGATTCTTATTGCAACCCAACCAATTCATAGTCACAGTAAATGCCACTAAAGTTGGTATTATCGATGCTCGTAATTCAGAGCAGATCGATACTGTAGCCTGGGATTTACTAGATGCTGTTATTGGGGCAGGATGCATCAACCTCCCAAGTCGGTTTCGTAGCTAATCATGCCAGAACAAACCTTGGATAAGTTAGCGCAAGAGGTCCTAGTAGCAGGTCAAGCCAAAGATTGAAAACTAGACTGGAGTGCACGTGGATGTTATCTTCATTTAGAGGTTAGTGAACTCATTGAATCCTTACGAGGAAAGCACGGCGATCCCGCCGAGGAGGCGGGGGATGTTCTTTCGTGCTTTTATCGATTATAGCCGCCAATGAGATTAAGATGTCTGATGTACTAAAGCATTTGCGACGTAAAACCAAAGAGTTGATCAATGGCTGAACCATACAAAGATTATCTGGATGGGCATGCACTACTGGAGCGATTCAAAGCGATCGCTCCTGCTAGCTTAAAGCATTGCCAAAACGTCGCTAGCATGTGTGAAGCCGTGGCTATTGAGCTACCTGATCTTGATCGGGAGTTGCTTAAAGTGGCTGCGCTATATCATGATGTTGGCAAGCTTATGCATCCACAATACTTCAGTGAAAATCAGAATGGTGGAGGTAATCCCCACGACGAGCTAGATCCACATATCTCATATTTGATTATCACTAGGCATGTGTCGGATAGCGCAGCGTTGCTGGCACAATATCACTTTCCACAGGAAGTTATCGATATTGTAATGCAGCATCATGGAAATTCGGTGGTGCAGTCTTTCTTTGATAAAGCCGATACCACCGAGGAAACCAATTTTCGCTATAAGTGGGATCCTCCGCAGACCACAGAAGCCGCCATCTTGATGGTGGCCGATAGAATAGAAGCTACCGCCAAGAGCCGTTATGCCTCCGGTAAATTAGATAAAGAGGGTCGCGGTGAGTTCGTTCATCGTGTTATTGAAGAACTAATCGAAGATGATCAACTCGATCGTATTGCGGTAGGTGTGTTAAAAGTATTGCGCAGGGTCATTCCCCGTGAGTTGGACTCATTATATCACAAGCGGGTAGATTTTGAAGAAGAAGCAAAAGCAGGCAAAAAGAAATAGTTAAGCAATTGGACAACATCAAGGAGTCTTAGTTATGGATCTCAAGCAAAAGGGTGACAGTGCCGCGATTGGGACCTTTAAGCAACTACTAGTGAAGATGAGCTGGACCACGGCCGCGGATTTCGACCTTGCGGCGATGTATCTGGAGAAGGGCAAGGCGCAGGGCCAGGAGGGTCTAGTGTACTTCGGGGATCTGGGAAATCTCAATGCCCTGCCCTTTATGCAACTTTCAGGTGACGAAGGCGTCGGTGACGCGGGTGGAGACAACGAAGAAGAAATGCGCATTGCACGTTTCGACGACATGGCCTATGTCTGGATTCTATGCTGGGACTACACCAAGGTCCAAGTGGGTCAGCCGGCGCGCTTCAAGGGAAGCGACGTTAAGCTGACGGTGGCAGACGACCAAGGCAATACGCATAATATGGTCCTGGATACCGGTGATTTGGGGAATGTTGCTTTAATGGCGACCATCGACAATACCGGTCCCGTGCCAAAGTTGACCAACACCAGCAAGGCTGGTACCCTCAAGGGCTTGACCAGCACGAATCAGTTAATGGCCATTATCGAACAATAATGCCCAAAGTATTTGCCACAGGGGATATCCACGGGGATATGCAGATTAACCGCTTGGGGAGTAGTGGGTTCCCCCAAGGCAAAGACTTGACCAAGGAAGATATCGTTATTATCCTCGGGGATTTCGGACTCCTGTGGGAGTATACAGTAAGTGGAACTGAGAAGTATTGGCTGGATTGGCTAGAGGCCAAGCCCTGGACCACTGTCTTTATTGACGGAAATCACGAAAACTTCGTCCGACTCTATGAACTGCCTACAGAAGAGCGCTTTGGAGCAGACGTAGGTATCATTAGACCTAGCATCTATCATCTAAGAAGGGGTAGGATCTACACTATTGGTGGGCAGACCTTCTTTGCCTTCGGTGGTGCCCTTTCTATCGACAAAGATCGGCGTATCCAGGGCATTAGTTGGTGGTCCGAGGAGATTCCTTCTCGTAAGGAGTTCCACGATGCCGCCGATTTGCTAGATAAGCAGGAATATGTTGATTTTATCCTAACTCATGCAGCCCCACTGAGTATATTGATTAAGTTAGGGATCTATATAAACCATATTAAGTATAGAGATCCCACTACACAGATGCTAGACTGTTTTGAGAAAACAACCCGGTACGGATTATGGCTATGTGGCCACTACCATGTAGACCAGAAGATCGAACGTGTCCATCTTCTATATGAAGATATTGTCCAAATTATGGAGTAATTATGCCCCGAGCAAAACAATTCGTTGACCATTGTGACTTCTGCGAAAGACCAATGACTAAAGGTCTTGATGGCTTCTATCTAACTGGTCCTATCTTCGGCTCCTGTGAAACGGCAGAGGCAGAGCCATTAGTTGGCGGTCGTGGAGATGAAACAGCCACACCTGTCGATACTTTTATCTGCAACGATTGCATGCTTGAGAAGCTACAATGCGATATTAGATCATTTAAGAGTCATAATGTCGAGTATCAAAAGAGACTGATGATTGATGCATCGGCTTAAGACACTAACTCGTAGATATGACGATAAAGTATTAGCGTTGTACGACTATGCGATCAATAATGTTTACGAAGACATAGCACAGCATATGCTTAGACAATGCCCACAAGCAAACGCTATATATGTTTGGCATGAAATGTCTATGGGTGACGTGATCGTATACGCTTCGACTGGAAAGATTAGTTCGCGGAGTGTAAGATATACCAGGGATAGTTGGAGAGTGTGGGTACCTAGAAAAATTCCCTGTATAGAACGCTTACTAACGCTTACTTAAGCTACTCGCGAATGAAGGCTAACTGGACCCCGAACGTCTGAATATTTAAGTTCGTCGGGGCGTTGATCTTGGTGTAGATCAGCTGCGTCAAATTAGCTGTTCCGGCCTCTTCATCCCCATCCATAAATAGGACTACTGTAGAAGTAGCTACATGTGATATCGTCCTAGTATATATATATCGGCTCGTCGTCATTGCTGCTGTTGAAGCCGTCGCAATAATAGCCGCCTTATGGGATAATTCCAGCGTCCAGTAGTCCGTCCCATCGTTGGTTGCTCCCGTGACCAATAGTGTACTAAATCCACGAACAACAGCCTTGGTTGCCCAAGCAGGCTGCTGGAAGTCAAACTTTTTGTTGCCTGTCGCTGCTACTGATCCAATATTCTCGCCAGTAATTCCTGTGTCGGCCGCTATCCAGTACGCGACGGCATTGACCAATTCCATATGAAATAAGCCAGCTCCTGGTGCGGCCTCATCCCATAACAAATCGTTGGATAACACCGCGCAGAGAGAACTATCCGCAGGGCAGTATGTAGCAATAGCGTTACCACTAGCTAAATGAATTGTACGATCTACACGCCAAGGCCCAATTTTCGTGCCATTAAGAGTGACATCAGGATCCAGGTGTAGGATAGCGCCCGCTATCACCGTGATAGCATTAGTGGCCTTAAGTGTCATGCTTCCCGTGATATACCCAATCTCGCCGCTAGCAGGACTGAGAATCTGCACGGCTGGTCCGGCTCCTGTACCCAGGATAGGATTACCTTTGCCATGCAAAGTAACATTATCAGGAATTGTCACATTTTCTGCATATGTTCCGGGAAACACTACAACAATATTGCCTGCAATAGTGGTAGCTAATGCTGCCGCGACTGTCTTATAGCCACTGATGCCAGGAATGGCATCGTTACCATTAGTGCCATCCACGTACAATGTTCCTGTAGAAGGCTGTGCTAGTAAAAGTGTCATTATTAAATCCTTACTTAACGTACCAATCAGTGCCATTGCTCTCGATGGTAAGTGTGTCGTATAAAGCTAACACCGTATAAGGGGCGGCATTAGTGTAGATTACACCACCTGAGCGGTAAATGAACTCGCCACCCTGAGGCACTAACGTCACGGCATTGGCAATGTTTGTAGCTAAGAATTCGTAACGCTTACCTGTGACACCTGCGGCTGTGGGAAGGTTGGCTATAACAATACCACCAACGGCATCTGCATAGATGGACTCGTCGTTCAATGTAACGGCGTATGGAGACAAGCCATTAGTAATGGGTGTTACAATAGCACGGTCAGGATACTCCATGATAATGGAGATTTCCTTGATCATAGCCGATTCGACTAGCGTGTCACCTCCTGCGCCAGGATCTCTCCAAATGCGCATGACAACTACATCAAGTCCCGTCCAGGCGGCACTAGTCACGGGGATCAGTGCATCATTGACTTGTTCGGCCACGCCCTTAGCAATATCATTCAAGGTGTCCGTCGCTGACATAACGGCATCCCAGACAGCACCATCCGCACGTGGACCGAACGTTACATGCCAATCTACGGCGTTGACGATCGCCGAGGTGGTCCAACGGACACGTACACTACGGGTCCCGCCTGCGTAATACTCTGGTACGGGAAAGACGAAGAAGGCTGAGCGTGCCATATCCACAGGAAAGATTAGTTCCGCCCAATCAAGGTTAGCACCAAACGGGATGTCTCTCTGGCAAGAATCAAAAGCAGAGCCCGTTGGAGGTAGAACAGCGGCACCTGTTGGAAGCAAATAAGTTGTAGGCATCTTATATTCCAAGTCCTGGTATGAAAGATGTTATATGCCTGTGGCTATCAAGCCAACTTGAGGTACTAGCTAACTCATCCGATAGTGGAGTTAGTGGTTCGTAGTCCTTAGGATTGGCTATAGCATCCGTTCCATAATACATCCATCTCATATCAGTGGGTACCACATTCATAACACTCCACTCCGCGGCGCTCTCTGTTACTGAATCAAACTGACCCAAGGCAAGAGTTTTATCATTACTTAGTAATGCGGCACTAACCCCAATAGCCGTAGCAGCTGTAGACGCAGGATGACCAAACATATCATCTTTCTTACCATGAAGAGTAATTGCGCTTAATGCGCCAAGGGGATCGCCTTTCTTAATCTTCCAAGCACTAAGTCCTATGGCAAGGGCCGCTTTAGTTAAGCCCGGATGCCTAGCAATGGCAGTAGTAATACCAGACATTTTAAACTTCATCTTGCCCCAGACACCATTCCGTTGATTTCGATATGTACGATAAGCCCCATAGTTCTCTAATACATAGTTATCATTGACTTCTTTGTCCGTGGGATCTCGCTTATACTTACGCTGATAGGCAGCCGTGTAGCGTTCCTGGAGTCGTTCAAAGCTTTTACGGCGACCGGGATTTTTCTGGGCCCATTCCACGAACATATCCTGTGTCTTATCATCCAGAGCTTTCGCTCTCCTTCCCCGCGCTGCATATCGAATAGTTTCTTTGTTATTATTTATGAACTTTTCTTCTATCTCATCGGGATTGGGTAACTCTTCGCCAGGACCGCGCCGTCTAGTAGTCTCCTCTAAGAAGAACTTATCGAATTTACCTGTCTTCTTAGCATTCTCCATAAAATTATCTTGCGCCCAACGTTCATCTTCCTCGTTAACCGGCTTCTCCGCCTCATTATCAAGCTCGGCCTTATCCTTATTTAGATCCGCGGACGATTCTTTTTCTATAACTTTAGGATCTAGCGGTTTCTCGCGGGAAGGAAGCTCTTTCTTTTTCTTAACCTCCTTCGTAAGTTTCTCCAGCGGCTTTTTGCTATCTAGCTTCTTAATATCTTTTTTGAGGTCTTGCACCTCGTCGTCAGAGAAGACATCTTTATCTAGTGAACGCTCTTTGCCCTGAGACTCTATCTCATCCAAAGTAGGCTTTCGTAGCTTCATCTTCTTGTCATGAATAAAGACTTCCCTCTGGCGCTTCTTAGGGTCTTTACCTACAATCCTTTTCATGCTACCCTTGCCCCCACCCTGCTTCTTATAACGACAGGTGGAGAACCACATCTTCTTCTTACTACGCCGGCCCTTTTCCAAAGTTGGTGTTGTACAATCAAGCCAAATCTTCTTACGCTTCTTTAGTTTACGTTTAATATTTACTGGCATCTTTTCATCTTCGGCTAATACCAGAATATCACCAGCTAGGTCAGAGAAACCACGCTCCAGTAGAATCTCTGCTACCAAGAGAAGAGCCTGTGCCTTCTTTTCCATCTTAGGAGGACCAATACCCTCCTCTAAAGCTTGTCGATGGATATCAATTGTATTAGAAACATCTTCACGAAGCCCCTGATTGATTTTATCATATTTAATATTCATTTCCTTGAGTGCTTCTTTGAACTTATTCTGATCATCCTCGGGGCGATCGGAATAATCCTTAAGCATTTGAAAGAGGCTCATACGACCAGCAACAATCATACGCATCTGCTTTTGCATTGGCGTAAGCATCTGCTTCGTGTCAGTCTCGGCTGCATACTGAAAGAGGATGGCAGACATTCGCTGCGCATCTTGAATCTTATCATTCAGTGCCTTAGCTCTCAGGCTAACATCGGTGGGAAGCTTATTAAAATCCGGTAGTTCGAAGAACTTCTTGGAGCGATCGTATTTTTCCTTTGTATCCCACTCAACATCCTCTTCCAGAGCTGCCTGTAGACTGATAGTATCCAGCCGAGTAGCTAAATCCAACCATCCTACAAACTCAAGCCGTTCGGCTGCTGCATCAAGCGATTGCATTATGGTGTCGTCCTCGTCCAGTTAAGGATACTGGTACGATTAATATCATCATAGTAGCCCGTCAGTAACAGTCGTACAATTCCTGAACTAACTATATCCGTGTTTTCGATGCTAATAGTGTGATAAACTTTCGGAGTGTCCGTATCATTAACAAGAATAGCCACATCTCCGAAAGGCATTGCCAAGGCCGCTTGATTACCATAGCTAATTAGAATAATACCGGGTATGGTATCAGCGATGTCCGTTCCCGTATCTAATACAATCTCTCCCGTGTCATAATCAAGGGAAGATAGTGCAGGTAGACCATCACTAGCTGGATCCCAACCACCGGCAGGCAAATCATACATGGTCTTCCAGGCGCCATCATACCAACTAATTGTTACCGTGCCTAGCTTCAGTGGTAAATTTGCTGGTACTTCAATATGACCTTCACCCGCACCTGGCCAGAATGTTTGCGTTCTCGTCTTAAAGATTTGAATCGCATTATCAGGAGGAATATCACCAGTAATGTCTTCATCAATGACGACACTGTTTGCATTGACGGTCGTTGCACTGACTATAGTTCGCGTGAAGGATCCGCTCTCTAGAGGATCTGCTCCTGCACCGAAGTCCATAGTCTGAGTCATGGAGACTTCGAAGCCATCAACAACCGAAGTGTTCCAGAAGAACAATTGAGGATTCAGCAGATATGTAATTGAAGGTAATTGCTCCTCCACAACAAAGGTCTCTATTGTGGCGGCAGCTACTTCAATTGGGATATGAACACGAACTGGACGTAGTGCCATTATACAAAATCTCGTGGATTATATGGTTTAGTCTGCAGCCCTAATGACCGCCATTTAGGAACAAGCATGCCATAAAGCTCTTTGCTTCGCCAAGTTGCCTTGAATAGATAGCCCTGTTCCCCACCAAAGCGCGCCTTCTTGATGCCCGTGCTCTTGACAAGCACGTGATTCTTTTTTAGGTCTACTAATACCGACCGTAAATCCATTTTACGCCGAGGATTATCTGTAAAGCTCATAGCTATCTTATCGGACAATTTAGCGATCTCTATATTAGAGCCCGCAGTTTTGGTCTCGGCATTAATATCGATGGGCAGACGACCTGTCTGTCCCCAACGACGGCCAACAGTAGCCAACTCCCGTAGAATCGTAGCGTGCCTATCCTGGCCAGTTAGCTTCTGCGCTTCTTCGGGCTTCAGGTAATAAGTTACGAACATGGAGGGCTTGGGTTCCCAACTAATAATTAGCTCGGCTGTGGCTGATATCTGTTTTAACAAACCACCCTTAATGTTCCGAAATCCCATCTTAACACGGAACTCTCGGGATAGATCCCTTTGGTTAACTTTAGCTTCCAGGGGAAGGAAACGGCGATACGAAAGGAAGTATCGTCCTTTAAGGAAATCTGCTCCCCAGAAAGTCTCCTTGGGAATGACTCCTTTCAACATGTTCTGTTGCTTAAGATGTCGCAGAATCTTCTTCTGATAATCATCTACTTCTTCGGCAGCCCCACGCAGCAATTCTGCAACAGAGTAAGTGACTCGTTGCTTGTCGATTTCATAGATAGATGTTCCACCCTTAAAGGGACGCATCTTCTGTTCGCGACAAGCTCGCTCAAACAAAATCTTAGCTACAACCCAACCACGCCGAGGATCTCCTGCGGACAATTTAAGTATTTCTTGCTTATATTCAACAACTACTCTATCCCAAATTGGCTTAGCTTGAGGATTGATGCCTACGGGGTATACACCTTTCTTAGGCCAAGGAATAGTGCGGACCGCAGCCAATATCTCCGTAGCATTAGCTAGAATTGCTTCAAAGCTTTCAGCTAGAGCGGGATCTTCTTTATCAAGCTGCTCAGCAATAGCATCAATAGCGGGTTGTAGCTGTTCTGCCTTTCGCTCTACACGGAAGACGCGCCCCGATTCGAGGATTTCTGTTTCGATGATCTCCGGCTCGTCACCTAACCAAATATTAAGTGGCTGCTGTCTTTCCGTAGGAGTAGCACGAACAATAATAGGTCCCGCTGAAGATAGTCTATTGATATCACCTTCATCGATCCAAGAACCTTGGATAAAGAAGATGGGCTCTCCTCCATGCAAGGACATGTGGTCGGTTATACGTTCGCCGAACTGCCATCGACCTTGGGTAGCTCCCACACGAGATAGATAACCGCCACCACCGACTGGGGCTTTATTCTTGGCTCCACTAAGCCAGCCGCCGGGTTGCTTCATTTTCTTGGCATTATCGGAGCGCATAAAGCCCCAGTCGGTCATCTTTTCAATGATACGCCAGATGATCCAACGGCCCAAGAAGTTATTCATCCACTTTGGTAAAAGTGATTCCGCTATAATATGTAAGCCGCTTTTCATGCGACCTTTACGCTCGGCGTCTTGCAGCCGCTTATCCATATCAGCAGGCATTGATAGCCTCCGGGCAAAACGCGGCAACCTTTGATAGCACCCGCGACTTGCTGGTCATTTGAGAATACCAAAGAATCAGACAATCAATATTAAGCAGTCGATATTGTCTGACTACTTTCTTGGCCTCTTCTGGGGTATGCCAGTAGTCACCAAAGATCTCTATGACCTGACGTAAGTCGCCGCTGGGTGGGGCCACACCCAAAACTCTGCCGCGAGCAGCACACTTATTACAGCAATACCGTCCCCGAATAATCTCAATAGAGCACTCGGGGTTGGCGCATTGATAAGACTTAGGCATCTGTCTCATTCTCCGCTAGAGCGCTATCATATGATTCTGTGCTGACGGAAGAGGTTGTAGCATACTCCGTGCCATCAATCAAAATCATATCAATATGAAGATACAAGTCATGTACACTGGCCGGATGAAAGAAGAAGACCTTAAAGCTTCCATCGGCGTTGCCGTTGTACAAATCGAAAGTGATGGACGCCAGGGCCTTACGCAAGGAGTTTTGCAGCTCACAAGTAGCTGACGCAACTTCTTCGGGATGGTATACTTGTGTGTCGGGATCAATCATGAAGATTTCTCCCATTACGAAGTCCCCTTGCTCGTAGTACACTCCCTTAGCTGCTAATCGTCGTGCCATTATTTCTTAGTCGCTTTACGCGCATGCAGCAACGCTTTCTGATCGCTAGCATCTAAGCTTTTAGCGAATGAAAGTGTATATTTCTTGGCAGTAGGAGACAATTTCTTTCCGGGACGCCAACCAAATTTAGTCTGAAGATCAACAATATGAGCTTTAAGTTTAGTCGCCGTCTCCGGTGCTACCTTCATCAAATACTTTAATATCGCATACGTTACCGCAGCTCCTGCGGCTAAGACGGCCATGATAATGAGGGCTGTAGTGACGGTATCGGACTGTTTCCCTTTATAGAAGCTTAATTGATGTTTAATACCTTTAGCCTCTCGATAGAAATCGTTACGCCAAGCATCGTTCATCTCTTCATCTGAGGCGTGCGTCAGCCTATCTCGCATACTTTCTATCTGGGTGACTATTTTTGCCAACTCCCGCTTGGTTTCAATATCATTGTCATCCTTATAAGAATTCCACGTACGTTGATACCTTTTATCCAGATCAGCAATCACATGTTCCATCATGGATCTAACGCCAGGACCAGCCTCTATCTCAAAAGGGCGCGTAACCTGCCCCTCAACCAATGCCATCAAGCCATCGAACTCTTCGCCATCCGCATCAATAGAAGCATCGATTAAGAGATTCAATGCTGCGGCCTTACGCTTGGGATCAGGATGCTTCTCGGAAGCCGCTGCGGTGATTCGTGCAGCCAGCTCATCGAAGTCGGCTCCCTCGGCGTCGATAGAGGCATCAATCATCTGGATAAAGGAAGCTTCCTTCTTATCCTCTTCTTCCCCCTCTTCTTTCTTTTCTTTTTTACCCTTCTTTTTCTTCTTGGGCTTCTCTTCCTTCTCCTTGTCGTCGGGCTCTTCCTCTTCCTCGTCTGATTCCTCGTCCTCCTATTCGGGCTCTTCCTTATCTTCTTTATCGTCTTCTTCCTTTACGTCTTCATCCTCATATTCCCCTTCATCCTCCCAATTACCTTCCTCTTCTTCCGACTCAGTCTCTTCTTTCGTACCGGGAATGGGCATTTCAAAAACTTGCTCAACTGCGGATCGTACGGCGGGTAGTCCTTCGGCAAATACATCTTTCACAATCCCCATATACCAGTCATCAAGTATGGGCATTGCTTTCTTGACGCCAACGTTACCGAATTCATCTTTAACATGGTCAACGATTTCCTTTTTCTTATCTCGAAGAGTATCTAACATTGTGGCCTTAACGGCCGCCAATAACTCCTTGTAAGTCGTATCGCCTAAGTTATCAAGAAACTCACCCATGTCCCCGAATCTCTTATTGAGAGCCGGTTTCATCTTACCGGGTTCGCCCTTAACGGCGTTGATTTCTAATGCTGCTTGCCTAATTAGAGCAGCAGCCTCGGAATTGCCTCGCTCTTCGGCCTCTGCGGCAATAGATAGCAAATTTTCCATGATTACCTCTTAGGCTGCCACAAGTAGATAGAATGTGGTGTTAGCTGTAGTAGTTACATATATGGATGTAATGCCAGACATTTTGGCACAAAAGAATTCATCCAGCGTAACTTGAGTGTTAGCCAGTCCGTTGAACCGGATAGATACTGGCTCTACCGTACTCATGACAATGATTTGGGGATCACCTCCCACATCTGTCACTGGGAACGCTTGATCGACGGTAGGATGCGCCAAATCAATCTGATAGACTTGATATTCATCTACCTCAATATCATCTGAAAAGATCTGCCTTAGCTGCTGGGTGCCCGTAGCCGCAGCGGAGGCTCTTTCCAGTATTTTAACATCAATGCCAGAAACAGTATATGTAGCCATGTACAGACCTACTCACAAAGTTGGGGGATCAGTTACCTCTAAATAACGTTGGTTTGGGTGCCCTTCTTGAATGGGAAGGCTAGATATCCACTATATTGTCAGGGAGGGTAGGCAGTTTTAGGATGATTGGCGCTTACTTAGCTACCATTTGTCGTTCTCATGAAAAAGAATCCGTGCTAAGACTGCCCGTAAGTTGGAGGTAGCTCGTCCTCTTACATGGCGTTACCGCCGACGCGCCTTATCCGGCAATACTTATACGAATCAGTGAATATGTTAGTGTAGCCACATAAGGAAAAGAAGAGGGGCTCCGCCTAGCCTTGCGGAGCCCCTCAAACCCATTTTAGTTGTTTTAACTTACACTCTCCCGCTGAGTTACTCGCCCCTAAATGTTGGACGAGGATGGGATCGAACCATCGACTTTAAGTTTAGGACAATTTGTGGGGACAGCTCTTCACCAATAAACTGCAAACGACCCTTCTTACTTAAATCACCGTGCTCTACCCCTGAGCTACGCGGCCATAAGGAGGAAATGGCGGCCGCGACTGGATTTGAACCAGCGACCCGGTGTGGGATGAATTGTTTGAGGGTTCGTCCAATTCTTGGCTCAACTGTTACTGACTCTAAGGGAGCAATAAACTGATTCTGGCTACCCCTCGATTGTGGGGGCGTCATTCTTAGTCTTATGCTAAAGCTACTCCCATTAGAGACGTTAAACGGTTCATAAGAACCGGTATTACTGAATGTGGGTGAGAGGGAGCAATCTACGGCGCTCCGCCAAAGAATGTCGTAGGACCTCCCACCCACAGGGAACAACGGGGAGCTATTGGCTACAACCCGCTGAATATCGTCATGGGTGGCTCGACCCCGGGTTGAACGGGGGACACCGGGATTTTCAGTCCCGTGCTCTGCCAACTGAGCTATCGAGCCACTATAAGACACCTTTATGTAATCTCCAATCTAATCTTCTTTTACAGGAGTAACTTATGTGGGTCTAAGGGCTTCTCCCTTAAATACGAGACCCAAATGTGACGACCGCAACTGCAAGTATAACCTCGGGCACCGCTGGAGTCCATATCAAAGCTATACCAAATCCCACCACACTCCGAACAGTAGCCATTGTTCCACTCCTGCTTATCCTTTACATATGCCCAAGGGACAAAGATTAGGGCTAAAACGATTGGTAGCAGCAGAATTAAGACGTCCATTAGAATCCGTCAAACTCGGGAAGGTCGTTTACTTCTTTGTCGGTCATCGTGACAAACATGATCTGATAGGTGTCGCCCGGATCAGAGCCATCACAAAAAAGATGAGTCATGTCAAGGGGCTGATCCACAGGTACGACCAGAAACTGACTTGCATCTATGGCTCCATTCACTACTTTGTGGATGATCGCGACTCTATGCATATTTCCTCCTTGAGCCTCAGACAAGTTGAACCATCCAACTCAACATGAATATTATCGATCCGAATGCCCCGTAAACCCCCGAAGTACTGGCGGGTGTAGCCCAAACGATTGGGATCTCGGACACGAATACTGATGCCATTGCTATCTTGTTCTGCTGTTGCCGCGTGATCAATACCACCTTGCTGCAACAGCAGTTGTGTTTCGGGAATGGTTAGCATGACACCCTTCCATGATTAAGAATTTTAATCTAACGTGGAAGTATATCAGATAAGTAAACTGGTTCGGCCCTATTGGATAAGGCCAACTTAACCGTACGTAGTTCTATAGCCGAAGGTTTACGAATAAAAATTGCATGACGGGCAGTACAGCCACGACAGCTAAGGGCCGTCTGCCTCACGACCCAGTGCCAGTTGCTTTCTTTGGCTTGTGCAACAATGGTCTTGCCAATAAGAATTTCAAGCAAGCACAAAGGTGATTTAGTCATCAATTTTCTCCAACGATTTGTCCTGTGTGGAGAGGAACGCCTCGACCTTCGCCAATCTGCGAGGGTTGATGATGTCAGCGAAAGGAAACAATTACTCGTCGGTGTCCGCGTTGCCGTCCAGTTCACCATTCTGAACGAAGTCGAGCAGCTTCTCAGCCAACTTGACCTGAATGACCTCAACCTGGTTCGCGCGCATCCGAGCCTTCTTGACGGACGAAGCCAGATCGTCGACACGCTCCAGCATCTCCGCCTTCTCAGCGCTGGAAATCTCGCCGGACCATTGGGTGACTGTCCAGTAACCCACCACCTCATCGAAGGTCATCTTCTCGACTTGTGCCGCAAATTCCTTTGTGGCCTCGTACAGCACGATCGGCTTTATGGTCTTGATCGTGCGCTTCGAATCGCGGGGAACGGAGATGTAGACGTTTGGCTGCTTTTCATGGTTCGGATCCTTGGACCATTTCTCATCGGGACTCAGCGTCGGAACGGAAAGTACAACCTCTCGCATCATATCGACCTGATGCTCCAGATTCAGCAGTGCCGTCGCGGACACATCATTGGCCAGAACTACGCCACGAACGACCAGGTCGGCCTTGGCCACCGTATTGGACGTTTCCTTGGTCAGCATCAGATCGATGTACCGCGCCAGATTCTTCCAGACCCAAGCTAGCTTGGTCGGAACAGTGTCCACCATATTGGTGAACTCCTCGGGAAGCTGCTCGCCTTCAATGTCCTTGGGACGGTAGACACGCCGCTGCTCGCGGAAGTGGGTTTCCTTCTTGTCGAAGGTGTGCTTGGCTTCGGCGACGATCTTCTTGGCCTGGCCACGACGATCAGTTTCGACAGCTAGAACTTCATGCAGTTTAGTTCTCTTACCCATGATGTTAAGTCTCCTTCTAAGACTATAGGTTGTTCATCTATTCTTTACATGTTCAGGCAAAAGCCACTTACTGGCGTAATTTTCTAAGATATAGTCCCGAAAATGCTTAAATTGGAAGGTACGCTTGCAATCTGAGCAGTGAGCAATACCCGTCTTAGGAGTGCCACATCCCCACTCTAAGTTGGCATGCACACATTTGGGAAATTTGTTTAGACTCCGAGTATGCATACGATAAGATCTAGCAGCTGATCTTGTGGTAGCTCCTGAATCCTCATCTATAGCTATATCTTGTCCCCGGGAAAAGATCATTCCCACATACTTCATGTACGCCGTAACGATATTGCTAACATCGGATATTCCATTAGCCTTAGCAGCTTGCTCCTCCGTTAGCTTATTGACAACAGAGTACACTTCTTTCTTGATGAGAAGATTAATAGGATGGCTAGGGATTACTTTTGTAGGTTTTGACTGATCGGGCATTTGTTATCGCTATTCCTTCTACCTGTTCCATATACCATCCACGAAGTGGAATCCGCGACTCATATTTTATTTCTCCACAAAGAGTACATCGCTTAATTTTTTTCTTGGGTGTACCGACGGCATCTTCCCAGCGATGCTTCTGGCCAACAGAGCAGTCAAGGGAAGGAGGCTTGCGGAAATGAGTTACTTCCATAGGTACGTATGCTCCCATAGAAGTCGTAGGATATGTCCCTTTAGTGGGCTGGGCCTTGTGTCGTGGTACCCACAAGTCATTATCTTTCTGCCACTTATCAGGCGTCCTTATTTGTTTAGGCACTGGCCATAATCCCATTGCGGGCTTTGCTATTAGCGGCTCTGGCTCCATCAATTTAGGTGGACGTATTATTAGCTCCGACCACGTTTCTTGCTGCTCAAGTTGCCCAAGAAGTTGAAGTATTGCTCGCGATTCCTCTTCCGCTGCTCTTTGGGTTCGATATACTGGACATCTATGTAACTTAGCCATCCGCGGATTGGCTCCGGCGGGTAAGAACGCCCAATACCCACTATCCTGCTTGCGTGGCAAATAGGGCATTTGTGAATATCCGTTCGGGGCGTCCCCACACAGACTTCCCAGCGATGCTCTTTGCCTAAGCATCGCGGCTCCCTTGCTTTCAGGGGTGTTATGGTCCATTCTATATAATCACTATCCATGTTTATCCTTTTACATTTGTAAAAGAAGACTGGAGGTTATGATGTCTAAGAACACACTTGGCGACAGGATGAAAGCGTACGAGATGCGGGAAGCTGGTAGACGCACTATGGAAAGATTGCCTGTCTGCGTCCGTTTGGATGGCAGGGCGTTTCATTCCGTGACTAAGAATGCAGAAAAGCCTCATGATATGACCTTTATTGGTTTCATGCTGGACGTAACTAATTACCTGATACGAGATACTGGAGCATTGATCGGATATACTCAATCGGATGAGATCTCCCTGATCTTTCATACTGAAGGGTCTCGTAGCCAGATGTTCTTTGATCGGCGTATTATGAAGATGACTTCGGTTATTGCTGCAATGGCAACTGCTGAGTTGAATCATCTTATGCTAAATCATCCCGGTTGGAGGAATATTGCGATAAAGAAACTTCCGCAATTTGACTGCCGGGTCTGGAATGTTCCTTCTAAAGAGGAAGCAGCTAATGCTATTCTTTGGCGAGTGCAAGATGCAAGGCGTAACAGTATCTTGTCTACAGGGCAGGCTAACTTCTCACATAATGCCTTGCATGGTAAGGACACATGTGATATCCTAGCAATGCTGGCAAAGAAAGAAGTTGACTGGAATGCCTATCCCTTACATGTTCGCTACGGAGCATTCATTCAGCGTAGGAAGACTATTCGACGATTCACTGTAGAAGAGTTAACCCAGCTTCCACCCAAGCATCAGGCACATAGTGATCCCGATTTGGAAGTTGAGCGTAGTGATATTCGCCTGCTATTGGATATGCCTTACTTCGGTGATGTCAAGAATCGTGTGGAAGTGATCTTCGAAGGAGCGGAACCGCTCAAGGATTAGGGCCATACTTCTTGAGTAGCCGCCGAGCATCCCCATTGAAAACCATCCAGTGGATCTATTCCGGATTTTATAGATGATATCATTCATCTTTCCACTCCTCTATAACAAACGTGGTTTCGAGCTTGACATAGAACAGCTCAGCAAATCCTTCGGCCCTAGAGGGCCGCTGCAACTTCTTGGCCATGGTATAGATGGCTATTCGTGGAACTTTCTTTTTGCGTTTATTATTACGCTCAAGACACTCCTTGGCAGTTGAAGAGAAGTAGTAGCCCTTGACACTATAGTTAGCACGCTTGGCTAACTCAATGTAGAAAGCTCTCCTCTCAACCGTAACATTTGTATTATCTACGACAATATTTAGCTTGGCCACCATAGCATCTTCCAATGCCACTAGCTCCTTTGGCCGTGTTTTTAAGATGTCCAAGTTAATATGGACATATTTAGGATATTTTTCCGCGTAGAATGTTGACTTGCCCGTCGCAGGCAAACCAATCAGCAGTATAAGTTCAGGCATTACCAGTTTTCCTCTCTGGTCAGCAAAAAGCGTAACCAACGATACTGAACGTAGAGATACAAGTAATTATCATCCATAACCACTTGCCCAGGTATACCTGGGGCAGAAGAGCAGGTGGGTGCGCTTGTGGTATCAATACAGGTTCTATCTTGATGTAAATTGTTTACGGATAAGTTGTTGATATGAATATTCTCTAAATCAATAGTAAAGAGCTCGGGATTATCCGTAGTTAATCCACAAAGATGACACTTATATACGATTGGCTCTACTGGTGTGCCTACACCCTTCTCCCATACATGCAGGTTACGTTGACAAAGTTCAGTCAGCATCTTGCTTATCCCGCTTTGGTGTACCTATTGACCATCCACGGGGTATCGTTTGCCAGGCTTTGATTATATCTGTGTAATGTAGGCTAGCAAGCTCTTTCTCGTTTTTACTATCATAGGAACTGGGACCAGCTGTTTGGTGTACCGCATCAATAAACATACTATTCTCTCCCTCATGTGTGCGATACATCCACTCGGGGACCTCTAGTCGCTCAAGGATAGGCTGTAATTCTGCAACCAAGGGAGTATCCATGCCTAGACGCGCAGGCATTAAGTCATCTTCCTGTAGTCGTATAAGTACAGATTCAAACCAGTCGTACTTTTGATATCCCTCCCAGCCAGACTTCTGTTTGAACTTGAAGCCACGCCCAGATTCCTTGAATCCTAACAATAGTAGAGGTATTCGACTATTGTGGCTAGCCACGGCCATTGCTCGAAACTCATGCTCTGAAACTGTTCCCATTATTACATGTGCCATTACTCTGTCGGACCTGATGCCATGATACTGTAATGCAGTAGCCATATCCTCGATCTCGGCGGCACTATCCACCGAAATACCAACAGCACCACAGGTATCGAAAATCAAGTTTCGCATCTTGTCATCACGAAGCCAACTCTTGTGTCGTGTAGTTAGATTGGCACGGAGAGTAGAATTCTTGAACTGGCTTAAGATATTCTTAATGTTTGGATGATCTAATGGCTCTCCTCCACCAATAGCTATTTCAAATACTCCCATCTCTTCGCATGAGCGCATCACATTATAAAGACTCTGGTTATCTGCATGCTTTCCTTCGTAATTGGAATTACGATAGCAAAATGCACAATCAGCAACACAAAAGTCTGTAATAGAAATATCTACAAGATCCGGTACAGAGGTACAGCGCAGGGCAATTGGATTTCGTTTAAAGGATAAGCGAATCTTATCCCCGGATTCGCGATTGAACAATATCCACCAGTCACCGTCTTTACGCGCAATACGATGATGCGATTCACGAAGGATATTTAATCCGCAACTTGGGCCTTGCTTACGCAAAGGATGTCCCATATCGTTATCGTTTCCGCCCAGCAACAAAACATCATCCCGGGAAACAAATTCAATCATATCTTCGACGAATGCGCGATTAATAATTTTGGACCCGTTAGGCTCTTCTGGCAATGTGATGCTGGATTGGTGATCAACAGCGTAATCCGTAGCCATAGCATATCCGGATAACTCTTTGTTGATCAACTTAACCAACCACCCGGGGTAGTTAGGGGTTAGTGCAACGGCAACTGTAGCAGCGACATATTTAAGCTTCGCTTCTTGTGTACCTAGCGTAAAGTTATCCCAACCATAATCAAAATCATCGTGCGAATTGCCATCATCATATTGTGCAGCATTATCCACCCAAATCATGCTGTGAGTGGATGAGCTATTAGTGGCGAAGCCTATGCGTACATTATCAATCTTCATCTTTGAAAATCATCTTGCTCAGCCCAGACATAGCCTGCGACCAAAGATTATCCGCAAAGGTCTTCATATCGTCACTTTGCGTCTGGGCAATAGCTAGACCCAAAACCTTGCGATGATCGAAGGCAAGGGGAAGATCTGCAACGCGCTCAATGGGAAACCACTTTGCCTCTGCGGCATCATCATCGACACGCAACTTAACATCAGAGGAAACCGATCCGGTGTAGGCGAGTGTAATATACCATCCACGTGGATCACGTCCCGGATCTCCACAGGCGCTAAGTAGTTTGAGATTATGGCAAGCTACGCCGGTCTCTTCAAATAATTCGCGGGCAACCGCTACTTCTAATTTTTCGTCTTTTTCCACATGCCCACCGGGAATAGCCCACTTATCTTTGAATGGGGCTTTACCGCGCTTAATTAAGAGGACATGTGGCCACTTATTGATTTGTGTGAAAACCACGGAATCTACCGTTACTACAGGCCGGGGGTATCGAGGCATCTCTACTCCTTTCATATACTAGTCTCCTTTACATGTATTAGAAAATGACCACTAAAGTAGGTATAATAGTAATAGAAGGATAATGTAGGTGAAGTATGTTTGTACTTTACCATTTCTGGGGAGAGCTGAAAATGAAGAGTAAACTGCAGATCGAAGTACTAGACGCGTGTCACACCTTTGCGAAGATTAATGCAGACTTCGCAGAAACGCGAGCGCGCGCCGAGATCACATTTGCCCAGAAAGAAATGTTGGCACAATATCTACCTCCGATGGAGCGTATTGCGGAGCTCAATCGTTTGCGGGAGCGGCGGGAAGGTGGGGAGAGGACTGCCCGTCTTCTTGAGCAAATGTATGAACAGCTTCCGGCGGTCGTGTCCTCCGTGGATAGTTACAATGAATTCGTGAGGCATCCCTCTGTCGATGAATACTTGAAAGAGATGAAAAGGTTGGGAATGCCCAACGCTGATCTAGCCGCCAATGCTTCGGCTATCTATATGCTGCAAGCATGGCGTAGCCGAGCCCGTACGAGCTACGTGCTGACTAGGGATCTCGCGTTGGCCCTGCAGCACACCAACGTGTACAATATTCCTTGTGATGATATTCGCCTTCCCTATAATCCTATGTATGTGGAACTGGCTGATCATACTCCCATTACTACCGTAGGCAAGGGAACCAAAGCCGAGGCGATGATCATTCGCATCGTGCCGGAGAGCTGCCCTCACGATTGGGAATTGTGGTGGGAAGCCTGTCAGCACGCTAACTTGCTTGACCAGGACATTCCTTACACGCGCGTACTAGAAGTCCTTCTCATCTCGCGTGATCACGCTTACGAAAATGATGACCCCAATCACTGGGATTGCAGCTTCATGCAGATTCCCTTGCATGGCACAATTGGAGCCACCCTCCGCGGTGCCATACAGATTTATTGTGATATTAAATCACACGCCAAGGATCTATTGGAAGAGATGGAAGATGCTGGTCTTAGTGGACCGGATACTCTCAAGATTTTCCAGAAGGAGCCTTTGTGTGGATGGAAGAGTTACGGAGTTGAGATGAAGCAGGTGCTCAACTTGGTAGCTAATTTGGCACTGTACCTCGAAAGCGGTGCCGAGCAACGTAGGGTTATGGCACCCCGCAAGGCCGCGATAAAGAACGTCAAGGGAAAGGAACGCAAAGCTCAACGTGCGCTGCAGCGCGCAGGCAAACTCTCCGACGTCGACCGTATTATCCTGGGAGAGGGCGTTCATTATCGACCGATAATCGTGAACTCCGGGGGAGGACGTAGTCCCATTCGACAGCACATCGTGAGGGCACACTGGAAGTTGCAGAGTTACGGTCCGAAGGGTTCTCTTCGGAAGCGTATTCACGTCAGTGATTATGATCGGGGTGAAGCGGATGCCTGGGTCCGCAAGATTCACATGCAGGGAGGCAAGAAATGAGAAGTGTAGTATTAGAGATGGCCCATGCTGTCATACGTGGTCAGCATAATGCCATAAAGATTCCTCCGGGTCATGGGTGGCTCGTAGATATGCGTAGTGCATTTACTATCTGTGGCGTAACCATGACTGAGTTCAGTGGCCTGGATGGGCTTTACGGCAAGCTCTTCTCTAGCCTGTATCCATCGGTCCCCGGACCGTTACTGCGTGCATTGACTGACTCCGACGTCGTCATCATTCGAGATGCCGATGTGCTGATGCCATTGTCCAACTGGCTGAAAAGATGCCTGGACTTGCCCAACCGCAGAGTCTGTGCAGGGGGACAGGAGTTCCCGATTCGGGCTACTTTGTTGTTCGTGGGCTATACGAATGCTGTAATCGACTTGTTGGATGAACTGGAGGAAGCTGATGTTGGCAATGCTACCCTTGCTGCCCTTGGACCCAAATGCAACGCCCTATCTGCTACTGGCAATCATACTGGTGGCGGTCGTCGGGGCTAGAATACTTCGGTAGGAGAATGAGTGAGTTCACATGGAATATGATGCAATGCATCAGGAAGGAGGACAACCATGACTTGTCTCTGTAAGATTTGTGGAACGGAGACCCTCAACACCGGAACCCAGCTCTGTGATAGGGACTGGGAGGTCGACCGCCGATTGGAAGCGTTCCTGTCC
>Ga0114918_10000561_pt1 | contig 32053 bp, 50 predicted proteins | sample LantaG_FD_87015 | JGI IMG/M metagenome (GOLD analysis project Ga0114918, IMG submission 87015) | Deep subsurface microbial communities from Baltic Sea to uncover new lineages of life (NeLLi) - Landsort_02402 metaG | ecosystem: Environmental > Aquatic > Marine > Oceanic > Sediment | place...
ACATTGACCCATTAGTTTTAGGTCATATGATAATTTTCTAACGCAATCTTTATTTAGCAAAGTTATTGCTTGTGCATATTCATTTGGAAATAAATTGTTGTTTGTTGCGTCTAAACCTTTGCCATATATCATTTGACTAATGCCATTTATTATAGCATTATTGGTAGCACTACCACTATATCGGTCTATTAAGTATTGGAAATAACTATTTTTGTCGCCAAAAGTAACCCAATCGTGTCTTTTATCCACCTTAATATCAGGAGAGTTGTAATTGTTTAATTGGACTATATTTATAGCGCTTTGTTGTTTCTTTTTTCTCATAATATTATATATTCGTTGCCACCTGTATCTGCAGGAACATACTCATCTTTATTATTGTTGTATTTTTGTCCGTAAACCTGTTTAGTAACAAATAATTTATCTCGGTAATATGTTTTACTATTGCTATCTTTAGTCAATCGCATAGTATAATATTTTTCGTCTTTCAATTTTTTTAGTCCTGTTATGGGGTCTATTCCATTTACCAATTCAAAAACTAAAAAATCGCCTTGTACTTCCATAATACCATTAGAACCTGATGTAAATGTCTGTTTTTTTGTGGTTTCGTCATCAACAAGTTCTAACGTATAACCACTAATTTCGTCTACAAAAGCAGGTATACCAATCAATGGCAATAATGCAAGATAATCTGTTTCTAAATTTGAGTTAAATACTATCATATACTAATAACGAACAAATTAGTAATTTTTGCATTAGTACAAAAAAAAAGGGCAACTAAAAAGTCGCCCTCTGATTAACTAACTCAAATTATTATGGGTTTATTTGTGAACCACTAACTGTAATACCTGTAGTTGCTAAATCTTGTGATAAGAAATTAGCAGGTTTAATTTCCTGTGCGTTTAAAGTAAGTGTATATCCGTTTAAGTCGCCCATTGCCGCGCCTGTAACGATAGTTCCCCCATTCACATCTGCACCAAATTCCAATCCACTCAAAAACAAATTGCCATTGTTATCTTCTACAATAACGTGAGGTCTTGCAACTGCTAATAGTGCAATCTCATCATTTGTGTCTTTGTCTAATTTTTTGAAAGTAAGGTTAAGTGTTTGGTCATAAAAAGTAGTACCATTTTCTCTTGAACTTGTAATCGTTTGCTCAAATGAAGATGTACCCTTTAGGTCATATTTATATGCAGTCGGTGTTCCTGATACAGTGTCTATTTCTGCACTTGTGCCTGAAACGAAAGAAACATTGCCTAAAGTACCATAGTCAATAAAATATACTGCTTTCAGTCCACCAACGGAATTTTTACAAGGTTCCGTTCTGCCTGATGTAAGTAAACAACTCATAAGTTTTCTAATTTATTTAATAAAAAAAGGTAGGCAAGACTATTCCAACCTACCCTTTTTATTTTGGTTAATATTTATTAAGCTCCGTAATAAACGATATCTGAAGCAATTCCGTATTGAACTCCTGCAGTATAACGCATTACAAATCTCACATTTTTACTTCCGTCGATATCCGCCATATCAATCAACTTAATTTCATTATGGTCAGAAAGCAATCCTGTGCCAAAATATAAGTTTGATTTTTGAGCAGCCACCATTCTGTTGTCAGCCAATCCGTGAGCAACCGCGATGTTTACTCCGTCAAATGATAATTGACCACCATTTGCGTACCACATTGTTCCTTGTGTATTTACACCGCTGTTATTTTCGCCATTTAGGAAAGAACCAAATCCACCTAAAGCACGTACATATGCTCTTGCTACGTTTTGAGATACGTAAATAATCATATCTTCTTTTCCGTATAGTGCGCTTGGAATTTCATCAACAACTTTTCCAAGTTCTGCGATAACATTTGCAGGTGTTACAGTACCTGGTGTTACAACACTTCCTCCGTCTGTTGCGAATTGTGCGTCTGCAAATAATGTAGAAAATCCGTCAAAAGAACCTGCACCTGCACTACCTTGCCAAATAGATTGCTCTGTTGCTTGGGCTACATCTGCAACAACTCGTGCAATAAAGAAATCTGAAAATTTTGGTGGTAAGTTATCGTGTGCAGAAAATCCCATACTTTCTGCTTCCCAATCTGATTGGAATGGTGTCTTACACAATTCAAGGTTTACTTGAAGTTCTTTTGGGTCAAGTATTCTTTCAGTTAAATCAACTTGTCCTGTTGGTGTAAAATCACAACTTGCGTCAACGATTGCAGAAGTATAATCAACTTTCTTAATTACTTCTTTGTCTTTTACGTTTGGTTTAATTGTTACTAAACCTTGATTAAGAGTACTGCCTGATAGTAAAGCTGCGCCGATATATTCGCCTGCGAACTCTCCTGCATATGTGGTAGTAATATTAGTAGTAGTTGCCATAATTAAAATTTAATTTTTATTTATTTTTATTTATTTAGTTTTTGTAATACAATATCGAAAGTCGATAGTTTTTTGTTGTTTGCGTATTTAAAGTTGAATTTTTTAGAATTTTTAGCTTCAGGGTTGTGCTTAATAGGTGCACTTGCAGGTTTGCTTAATTCAGCTTTTAGTTTTGCTTGTTCACTCATTTCCTCAACTTCTTCTTCCTCTTTTTCTTTTGTTTCAACTTCTTTTTCTTCTTCTTCCTCTTCAGGTTTTAGGTTATCAATCATTTTTTTAATTTCCTCTAAAGCGAGTTCAAATTCTTCTCTACTTACATAACCCATATCTTCGGTTTCTTCAGTAACTTCTTCAATTACTTCTTCCGTTTCCTCTGCCATTTTAGCAATAATTCCCTCTTTTTTTACTGACAAACTCAACCCATTTTCCATTTTGTATGTTCCAACAGGCAAAGCAACTTTTTCATCTTCAGTAACTATAAAAACAGGTTGTCCTTTCTCGAACTTATCAGCTTCAAGCAAAGTGCCATTGTCTAATTTCATTTGTTCTAATTTAGTTTCAAGTCCTAACAGCGTTCGAACTTTGTTTAAAGTATCAGTTGCACTCATAATTTAATTTTAGTATTTAACGTTTATATTTATTTATTTTGCGTTTAAGCCTTTTTCTGTATTACAAACCACTCATTTCCGTCATTCCATATTTTTACCCCCTCATATGCTTTATTTATTGATAAAATAGCATTTCCGTCAATTGTGTCTGTTCCATTTGGTGTAATTTCAACTACGGTATTTGCACTAAAAGTGCTGTCTGTAATAAATCTATAAGTTCTGTATTTACCAACATTAAATTCATCTATTGCAGGTAATAAAATTGTTGCTGTTCCTTGTGCGCCTGACCAACTCATTTCTAATAAAAAAGTATCATTATAAGTTTCCTCTGTTAAATCGACAGATAAAGTGTCTGACATTTCAACACTTGTTGGAAAAATAAAATTATTTACTTGTCTTATTTTCGCTTTTTGAGTAACTCCAACTTTCACAACTGCAAATTCTTCCCCGCCGTCTAAAATAGTAGTTTGTAGTAATTCAGATATTTTTTTGTTTCCTGCCATTATTCTAAATTTATGTTGTAATTATCTTCTTGTAATATTTTAAATCCGTTTTCTTGTAACAAATGTGGTTTTTCTATTCCTGTAATATTTCCAATTCCTTGCGCTTGTAAACTTCCGTCGCAACAATCTCGGTGGTAAGTATTGTCATCACATAGACAACCTCGCCTACCATTTTTAGGACTTGTCCTACTTGGTGTTTTAAAATTAAATTTTGCCATTAGTTTACTTTTACACAATTAGGAACTTTAACTCCATCTTTTTCTTTCATTCCAATCATTTCTTAACCCTCCCAACAAGGATTGTCGTCATCAAGTTTGTTTTTGTCTATTTCTTTTAGTTTGCTAATCGCCCAATTAACTCCTGCAGAACCACCCCAAGCGTCCCACATTAAACCACCACAACCCTCTGTATATGGTACGTCTTTGTGTTGCTGTTGTCTTTTAAAACTCGCCATTCTTGCAATTGTTTGGCGACTGATTTTTTCTTTTCGACTGAGTTGCCCTGCTCTTGTCCACCCCACCTGCGTTCCACAATTTGTGCCATTTTTTTCTTTAAATTCAATTGCCCTCTTTGCGTTATTTACTGCGCCTTGTGGGTAATCATTATAACTTTCCAATTCCACTTCATTTAAAATTGCTTCAATATCTTGTAATAATTCAACTGCAAGTTCTTCTTCTGTGTTTTCTTTTGGTTGTACTTTGTCAGCAAAATAACCCTCTATCGAAAATCCTTTTACTTTTCCTGTTTTGACATAATCATTCCAAATTTTGTCATTGTCTACTTTGATTGCACCAACCCAACTGCCTAATGGTAAATCCATTCCATACATATTTGACTTGTCATTTTTTTTGTCCTCAATTATCCAACTTTCAACAAGTGTTAGTCCATTTATTTCTAAATCGTGTTCTAAAGTAGCATTGTGTTGCATACCTTGTTTTAGATATAATTGACTTGCTTTTTGGACAGTTTCTCTACTAAAATAAATGTAATATTCTTGGTCACCATTTTTTCTGTAGATAGGTTTGTTTGGTATCAATATGGGTCCAATTAGTATTTTTTTGTCTTTATCTTGTTGCTCAAACTTAAATTCTTGTGATTTTAATGCAACGAAATCTTCTTCAATTGCAGGATATTCCACCACACTAATTGCTTCAACAAAATTATTTTGTTCCTCGTCTAATATCAATTCTATAATTTCCATAACTTAATAACGATTAAATTTTAAATACTTGCACTTTCAACAATATTTCTATCCATAGATTGTGCGCTTGTAACATCATTGGACACCACATATGCTTGGACAGGTTGTTGCGTTTGTCCTGCAACTGCTTCTGCCAATTGGTTTGTTTCACTTGCGCCAACTATATTAAAGGCAGGTGGTGCACTTTCAGGCGAACTTCCACCTGCACTTGCGCCACTACCTGCAGGAGCTTTCCCTGCACTTGGCGACTTTTTATTTCCTTTTAAATCAGAAATCGCTTTTATGGCACCTGCTACAGAACCTGCAATTGATAAACCTGCACTAACACTATTGATACCAATAAATGGTTGTCCAAATGTCAATGGTGAAGCAGCCAACGCTTTGGCATTAGCAATAGCTGTGTTCGATATAATTTTAGATACTGCGCTTACTTGTTCAGTAACTATACCTGCAATTGCCAACGCTTTGCTTTCTTTACCAAATGCACTAAATATCTTTTGCAAATTACCAATAGCGCTACCAACTTGACCAATTTGTGCTTGTCTATTTTCTTCCTCTGCTGATATTGTATCTATTTGGTCTTGTAATTTTTGTTCCTCTAATTTCTTTTGTTCGTCTTTTAACTTTTGTTCTCGGTCTAAATCCTCTTGAGCAAATCCGTCACGCATTTCTTTTAACCTTTCATTCCTTGACCTTTCAAGTTCATCAGTATTTAGGTTGTTTGCTTCAGCTTGTTCAATAAGTGCGTCATATTTTTCTTGTTCTTTTTGTAATTCTAATTTTCGCTTTTCATCAATAAGGTTTGCTTCAGCTTCAGCAATTTGTTTTTGTAAATCTAATTTTGCCTGTGCTTCAGCTTTAAACTCTGCGTTTGCTTCACGTCTTAACGCTTGTTCTCTTCTAGTCAATGCCCTTTTTTTCATTAACTGCTGTGTTTCTAAATTTATAAGTTCTGCTTCAAGTCGTGCCTGTTCCATTTTGTCCTCTTTGGTGGACAATCCTAATGCGTTTTCCTCTTGTTTTGCTTTTACTCGTAATTTGACTTTTTCTATTTCCTTTTTGGTAATTTCATCATCAATTTTTGCAGCGTCTTGGATAAACTTAATTCTTTCCTCTGCACTAAATTTTTCTCTGTTTTCTGCCTTTTCACGAAGTTCGGCAATCTCTCGGTTTGCTTTTTCTCTATCAACTAATAGTTGTCTTTCAACTTTATCGGCTTTGGCTCTTGCGTCAGCAATAGCGCCTGCTTGTTTGACTTCCTTTGCAGTTTCTTTTGCAAATTCTTTTATTGCTTCAGTTGTTTTACCAATAGTGTCTTTTACACCTGTAAAACTATCAACCATACTGCTACCTGCAGATTTGACATCATCAAGCGCACCACCAAAATCGCCACTAAATACCTTTTTTATTGCTTTGCCTAAAAACCCAAAAGTGTCTATTAATGAGGTTATCCTGTTTGTAATATTTTCTTTTAATGCGTCTTTAAAATCAATAAACGCTTGTTTTGGGTCTGTAAATACACTTATTATTTTTTCGCCTACATCTGCTAAAACATCTAAAAATTGGTTTGTTACTGCACCAATAACAGTCATAATTTTGGCAAATTTGTTTTGTCCTTCTTCTGAACGTTTGAACGCTTGGACAACTGCCAATATACCTAAAGCCAATGCACCAATACCACTACCAATAATTGCAACTTTTAACAGGTTAAATCCTTTTATAGCACCTGTAAGTCCATTTTTTAAATTGCTAACTCTTGAAAATAGTCCACCTGTTGCTCGGTCTGCCAATTGAGTTGCGCCTGTGTAATCAGCTTGGTTTTTTGTAGCGTTTTTTACTACTTCATTTGCTTTTCCTCTTGCTTTAGTTAAATCTTTAACTGCAAATTTTTGTTCTTTAATAAGGTCTTTTTGTTTTGCAATCTCATCACGCAATTTTTTTTGTTCCGCAAGATTGTTTTTAGGAACAGCTTTAAGTTGTTTTTCCAACTCAAACAATTCCTTTTCCCAATCATTTGTTAGATTTTTGGCTGTTTCTAATTCGCCATTCAGATATTCAAGTTGTTTGGTAGCTTGTCCTAAATCAACATTTATCTCTATTGTCTTTTCAATTGCCATAATTCCTTTAATTCTTTATATCCCTCTTGGATTGTTGTAGGTAACTTATATTTTCCTTTTGCGATAGCAACGTATTCACTATCACTTTTGAAATCGTATTTTAGTGCGTCAATTATATCGTTTATCATACCAAACAACTTTTTGTTCTCATTTTGCGAACTAAATCGTAATATTTGCTATTCGCTTTGTTAGTGTCTATATTTATATTAACGAAATATGGCAAAACTTTTGTAAATTTATTTTTCATAAATAGGTTTTTCTTTTCGCCTGTTACTCCTGCATTGTGGTAAATTAGGTTTTCGTGCCATTTATTTACATTGTCAGTTGCCCAAGTAAATGCCAATTCACGATTGGTTTTTGTTTGATGACCATTTTTCCAAGCTGTGAAATTTAATGCCCACATATCTGCACACCAAATTTGGATTGGGTGGTGTTTAGGGTTTTCCTTTACTTTTTTTAAATTTAATCTTTTTACTTTAGTGTAAAGTTCTTCGCATAAAACATAAACTTGTAACCAAAAATGGTAATCAACATTTTTTAAAATTGTTTGAGCACCACCACTATTATAATTATTATTTATTAATGTTTGTTCATCTATTTTGCTAACTTCTAAAAACAAATCCAAAACGTCTTGTCCTTTGCTTTTTATGTAATCATAATTTAGATAACTATTAGTGTCTGATTGATACCAAATATCGTCTTTCTTAAATATGTTTAATTGTGGTTTTCTTGTAAACACAATATCGCAATCGTGGTAAAAAATAGTTTTATGTTTTAATTGCCAATGTTTTTTAAAATGTTGATACAACAAAAAAGGTCTAATACTTGATACGTATTTTCTTTTTGGTCTGTAATCAGGATAAAAACCAAAAACTACACCACGATATTTTTCTCGCAATTTTTTAAAATCATTTGATATCCTGTCTTTGTAACCTACAACTATATGAATATTTTGCTTTTCTATTCCTTTGCTTATAAAATTTTCAAGCATTACTTCTATTTGCCAAGCATAATAAATACTATCAGGTTGTGCAGATAAATAAATCATATTCTAAAAATTAGGTGCAGGTTGATACAATTGGAAACTACCTGTTGCATAATCAGGAACATCTAAATTAGAATTAGTGCTTGTAGTTAATGTCAAAGTAACTTCATAAACACCTTCCTCATCTAAAATAAATTCTCTTTTACTAATTGTTGGTGTAGTGCTATTAAAAACTGCATAATTTTGTATAAAGTTTGGTTGTCCGTAAGGAACTCCGTCTTTCAATATTGTGTAGTCTAATTTTGCATAATTAAAAAATATCTGACCAACTGAAGCACCCTCGTTCTCTAATTTAATTCTTACAAATTGTTCCCCACTTAACAACTCAAACGACCTTGTTTCTGTTTGTTGATGAGTAACCACTTCAAAATAATCTGCGTCTGAGTTTATTACATTAGGAAATGGTCTACAAATTGCTTCCATAACTGCCACACCTGCGTATTCGTCACATTCAATAGGATATAGAATTTGTGATAAAGAATAATTAAATAATTTATCGCCACCACCTGTTGGATTGCCCTGTATGTAATATGTATAGGTTTTATCTCCACCATTGTTAATGTCAGGATTTACACTATGACTTGCAGCAAACCCACCAATTGCCTGTGGTATAGGATATTGAAATGGGTTATAGTGGTCTAAATACAATACAGTGTTCCCACCGAGTGTTAATATGAAATTTCCATAAGTTGTGTTACAAGTTGGTTGAGTTGCATTAAACGGAATACCAATATTTATAGTTAACTCTATAAAAGCATTTTCATAAACAGTAAATGTTCCTGCACTTGGAGGTTCTGACCAAAAATTGAAAGCATAACTATCGCCTGTAATACAAGGTGGTGGCAATGTTGTAGTGGTTGTCGTGGTTATTCCAAGACATTCGTTACAATCTATATAACCAACAATATCGAAGAAAAATGCAGGACTAACAGGGTCAATAATTGCAACAACCGTAGCACAAACAAATGTACCATTGTCATCATATTCTAAAACCTCGCCAACTTGTACAGGGTTGTTTATTGTGTAAACATTTACCAACTCGCCTGTTTCACAAACTTCCACTTGGTAATAATATTCAGGTGGTGTAGTTGTAGTAGTTGTAGTGATATTCGCAAAACAATCAGCACAATCTATGTATTGTTGGTGTAGTGTTACGTTTGGTGTTTCTGTGCTTTCGCCTATTACTTCATAACACCCACCACTTTCATTTATGCTAATTATTTCGCCTACCACTAATGTTTGTGTGGTTTCAACTATAAACGTATCGGTTTCTCTTGCACAAGTATTGTCTATTTCTATAATTTCATAAAAATTAAGAGGTGGTAAAGTTGTTGATGTCGTTGTAGTTGTTGTAGTTGTGGTTGTAGTAGTTGTTGTTGTCGTGGTTGTTGTAATCGGAATAGCATTGTTGATGTCTAAATCGTACAAGTTAATTAACTCAACTTTTGCTTCACCTGTTTGTAGGTTTGCGCTCATTGAGTTCATATGATATTCCCTATCTCGAATTAGTATCTTGTCTTGTAGTTTAAATTTCAATAAAAACGATAATGGTAATTTTGCCGAAAATTTGAACAACCTATTTCTTTGGTCAAAGACAGCACGTATGTAATTTATATAAAACTTTTGGAATAAACTATTGTTACTTCCTTGATAATCAGTAAAAGTGTAACTATTAACTTCAGAACCGAAATCTATACTAAATGCAGGTGGAACACTTGATGTTCCTATCTCATTTGTGTTACTTGGTAACATATATTGAGAAACTTTGTAATTTGTGCCAGGTGTTACAGGGTCGCCCTCATCAGGTCTAAAGGTATCTACATAATTTATAGGGTCATTTGGTATGTCGTGATTTATTGCATAAAACAATAATGGTGCGCCAAAAACAGGTTTTAAATCGTCATCAATAAAACTACCTTGTTGTATTTTTGTAAAAGAACCACCATTGGACAACCTCTCAAATAACATATGCTCAAAAGGTAACTCAATTTTGTATTTTTGTTCTTTAGTTGCGTTGGCACTATAAGTTAAATCGCCATAAATCCTGTTGTTTGTTTCGTCAAACTCTTGTGCTAATATTGACTTTGGTTTTTGATATTCAAAATCTATATCTGTAAATGGTAACGCTTCATTAACTTGATGATTTGCACTATCTACAACTTCCGTTAAGTCAAATGTTTGTGTACTACTTGCGTAAAATTCATCTAAAGGTTGGATAATTATGTTGTCTGTAATGTCATCAACATACGCAGTTAAATTAAACATCTTAAAAATACCTGTAAGGAAATCTATTACCTTAATTTTTGGTACTTGTTGTGTAGGAATAAATTCACTTAATAATGTTATATTATTTTGAGTTGTAGTAAAATTACAAGACACATTTCTTGTTATTCCAAACTCATCTTCATATTCCCAATCTATCCCTATTGTTGCTTGAAATTCAAAATCTACTGCACTTTCAACTTGACTAAATAGGAAAAATGTATCAAATATAACAGTAAAACTATATGCGTTTGGGTCTGAGTTGTCATAAGTTGCAGATATGGTATTTATTCCTTGATTGTTTATACTCTCTGCTATTGTGCCTACACCACCACTTAAATCAAAATCATTTAATATTCTTAAATCATAATTTGTTTGTAGATATCCTGTGTATGGTGTAATGGTAACACTAAAAGTGATTTTTTCAGTAGATTGTATTGGTGCCCAAAACAAAGTTTGGCTTGAATATCCAAAATTACCATTATCCCAAGGCGATGGTGGGTTTTGTATTGTCTGACAACCAAAACCACCACTTGAAGTTTCAGGAAAATCCACTATATCTCTAATACCTGGTCCTATTGCTTTGCCTTTTCTTCTATGACACCATAAATACAATTTTTCTATTGCAGGATTGGTGGCGTAAAAGAAATCGTCACTAAAAACTATATTTTTTCTAAAACCATTTGTTGTCGTATATCTCTGTTCTATTGCTTTTATAATGACAAAAACTTTTATGGCATATTTTAAATCGTCAGGAAAAATACCACGTTCTTTTGCTTCAGGATATGTCGTACCACTTCGCCAAGCTATATTAGTAGCTGTGTAATTACCACTACTATCGTAAAAAAATCTTTGAGTGTGTGAAATTAAAGGTTGGCAGATTGCTTTTTCATAAGTAACTCCGTCTACAGTTTTGTCTTGTCCACGCTTAAATGAATTTAGTTGTCCTTGAAAAATATTAGTATGGCTGAAATTATTTAACCAACTTAAATTTTCAAGTTGTTCTTCTCGTAAAAATGTTTTTAAGTTTGCAGTTTGTCCAACAAATGTTACGTTATAAAATTCAGGTATTCCGTCTTTTAATTTTACATCATTTAATCTTATTACACCTTTTCTAAATGGTTGATAATTGAGTTCTATTATTGCGTCAGGTTTATAATTCGCATTAAAACCATTTATGTCAGGATTGTACCAATGCTTAAATAAACCATTGTTTTTTTTACTTGCAGGTAAAGTAAATGATTTTGTAAAATCGGTAAATATTTTTTCTATGTTTCTAACATCTTGTATTTTTGATGTCAAATTAACTACCTCATCTTTAAACAAATCAACCTTAACGAACTTATCTGTTGGTTGTAAACCTGTTTTTATATATAAAATAAGTTCCTGCATTTTATCTGATATTATTTATTTGGTCAAAAGCATACTCAAAATTTAAGGTATAGTTTATTAGTTTATCGTTCAAATGAGTTTTGTATTTTAAATTTTTGTCTGCTAAATAAACAGGATAAATCTCATCATTGTTGTTTGTTAGCCAAACTTGTTCTGATAAAAACAATTCCTCAAAAGCAACCACCAAACATTCGCCAATATAACCACTATTTAACTCAATGTTCTTATTACCCTGTTTTAATATAGTGCGTTTTTGATGTTCTGTAGTGTCGTAAGTAAAATTAGCTTCAGTTAGTAGGTTTCGCTTAAATGTAGTGTCTTTTACACTTAAATTTTCTTTTGAATTTTTAAACATATAAATATCTTGCAAAACACCATATTTATTTACAAATGTAATTTTGTGGATTGGATATTTACATTCAGTTATTCTATCAACACTAATAGAAGTGGACAAATCAGGGTCTTCTGATTGCACTACAATTCGGTCAATTGCACCAAAATCAGTAAAACCAAAAAAATTATCTACACAAGAACTTCTTATCACGCTACCACCTGTTAAATTTTCTACCCTGCCATAATAGTCATCAGGCACTACACCATAGCAAATTGTTTGGTTTATTTGTGAAGTTTCGCCATTGTAATTTACTGCTGTGTTAGACACCAATTCGCCATTTTGATAAAATTGTATCTGACTTGTATTTTCGCCATTTACAGGTACACAAGTGCGAGTATTGATTGGTATTTGTAAACAATTATTAGATTGTAGATAATACTCAAATGGTGGTCTGTAATTCATTCCGTCTTTGAACTCGGTATATCCGTCTGCACAAGGTAAAACCTCGCCAAAACTAAACAAACCTACACCACTACTATCAAAACAAGTATAATCATATCTCAAAAATAACGCTGTATCTTGATTGTATTGTCCATTGTTTGTTATTTTTAAATAATCACGAGCCAACGCACTCACTTCAAATATTACGAAATCTTGGTCATCAACAACAAATTTGGTTAAATTGTAAGTGTAGGTACTTGGTGGCGAAGTTTCTGTACCTTGCCACATTTTTAAACCAATAGCAACATAATAAGTATTAGTTGTTGGTGTTGTTTTTATGTAGTAAGGACTTCTTAATTTTATCGTTGTGCTCATTATCTTAGGTTTTCATCAACATCTTTGGAATATGCTAACATTAAATCCAATTCAAATTGGGGGGTTAAATATTTTTTGTAGGCTTTGGTAAAGAAAAATGTAGGTCGTAGTCCTTGATGAAAAATACTTTTTGCTATTGCAAAATTTATAGAACGTCTTGGTAAAAAACGACCTTTTGCGTCACGTGGTGCTACACCTCGTCTAATTGACCATTTATCTAATTTACTCGGTGGTGGCATTTTTGTTTTATATGAGTATGGACTATTTGGTGCTCTTTGTTCGCCTTGTTTGTTTGGGTTATTTTTATATATGCCACTTGGGTCTGCACCTTTTACACCTTTGTCTACAAAATCATAATAGTCTGCCATTTCAATATTAAAAGACACTTTGTCATTTACTATGTTGATGTCAGACGCTTCAATACTTTCAGATAAATTGCCTGAAGCATTATGCTTTTCTAAATTCTTTTTCATTTCAGCTACCAACTCATTTTTAAATTGAGTTATCATAGCAATAGTTCTTGGATATTTATTGTTTTTTGCCATTATTTTGAACTGCAAATATCTAAATTGTTATGCGTAAATATGTTTGCTGTATATGACCAACCCGCTAATCTATTTTCAAATCGGTCAAAAAATGGTGTACAAGTGCCTGATGTTCTTATTTCTAATATTCCATTATGCAATCTACCTCTATATAAAAATTCGTTTAATTTGTTTAAAACTGTAAGTGTGTTATTTAATACAAATTGTTCGTTGTCATTACCCATTAGCAATTCGTCATTTATTACGTCATCATCTTTAAACTCATTGACTATGTCCATTGCCATTATAGTAACATTGTAATCTAAAATACCACTATCGCCACCCATACCAACAGAATTTACCATAATATGTACCAAAGGAAACAAAGTGCGTTTATTTAAGTCTATATCTGCTATATCGCCTGTAGTAACAGTGTTTACATATTCCATTTGTCGCAAATTACTATCTAATACCTGTATTAAATTAAGATAACTAATTGCGCCTATATTTTCTTGAATTGCCATTTACTTAAATTTTTGTTTTATTATTTTGTTTTCCACTTCTGTTTTGTCTTTCATAAATGCTAACATTGTCAAACACTCATTGACATTTAATTTAGTGATACTTTCAAATCGTCTAATATCCCCTTTAGCAAGTGAGTATACTGACTGATACCAACCCCATTTTGTTCCAAATCCCTGCCTAATTCCGTGGTTGTCGCTTGTTCCTCCAAATAACTCATCATACCTTTCGAACAATCTATCCCTAAATGATAAAAAAAAACAATAGCACCAAATACAGCGTCTAATGGCATATTTTTCATTATGTCGTGGTAATTATCCCCTCTATATTTTTCAATGACATATTTATTTCCTTTACTTGCGCTTATAGGTCGGTACAAAACAGCCATTGCTTTGTTGATGTTTTTCCAATCGCCAATGTAAGTGTCTAAATCTATGTACTCGCCAAAAGTCATATCATCTAACTTTGGTATAAATCCAAAAGTGGTATCGCCCATAGTGAATTGAGTTACTAATTCAGGGTCTTGTTCCAATGCTGTGTAAATAATATCTACAACCTCATTCAAATCACTCATTTTCATTTTATGCAACTCAACGTATGGTATATTGCAAAAAATTTCTAACAATTTTGATTTAAAAAATACAGAATTAACTGCTTCATTTTGATTGTCCTCTACCAATTGCAAATATTTTTGATATTGTTCTAAAGTAATATCTTTTAGTTCTGTTGGTATTGTAAATTTCATCTTCATAATTAAATAACGATTTTTTGTAAAAATTTTTGATTAAAGAAAACTTATTTTACCTGCGTGGTGTAATTTAAGAATATAATTCCATTCTAATTGTGGTTGATGTAAAGTTCCTCTTGGCTCATTATCTCCGTAATGGTGGTCATATTTGTCTAAATGCCAATCAAAACCTATTAGGTGCAAATGAGGATAAGTGCGTAACAAAATATGTATTGCTATTAAACCTGTACTAAATCCGTAGTGTGGATAATCAGGTATTAGTTTTGCAAGTTGTTTGACATCATTTTTTTTAGTGTTGATGATGTTGTCTTGGTATTGTTGTATTGTTTTATAGCAGGTTGCTTTTTCTCTGTTCCATTCCCAACTATGAAAATAAACTTGGTTGTATTTTGCTTTAGCTCTTGTTAAGTTGCAATTGCAGGTAAACCAAATTGTTGTTTTTGTTCCTACATCAGCTTCAAAACCACTTATTTTGTATGTATTAAATCTAACAACTTCATCAAAAGCATTGATGGCTCTACCCTTGTTTTGACCAAGAATAGAACCACCATTGCCTATTAGTATTATTTTGTTTTTCACTTATAATCTTTGGTTAGTTTTTTACCTAATTTATGCCATATTTCTCGATTATGTTTTTCTTCGTGTTCCAATTCCATATGCACCATTGCTATGATACTTGGTAAATCGGAATATAGTTCACGAACAGCAAATGTAAGTATAGTTCCGTCTTGTGTTCTAAGGTTTAATTCCCCATTTTGACCACCCCATAATTCGGTGGTATATTGTATGTATAATTCTTTAGATTTTCCCATTAGTTTAGATTTTTAAGTTTATAATTACCAATCTCAATTTGGTATTTTGTTTGTTCTGTGGTTTCACCCAAAAAAATGTTACGATATTTAGATGTTGTTTTACTATAATCCCAATAATGTTCATCTAAGACAATATTGTTATTGTTGTTTATAAATGCTATTACAGAGTTATAAGATTGAAAGTATTTGCCATTATTTGCGTATATGACAAATTGATTAGCAATAGTGTTGCCATTTGGCGATTGCATATTTTTTACTTTAATTTTCATAATTGGTAGAATTTATTATTTATATAGTTTAAATTTATTAAAAATATTTGACAAAGTCAACTACTCGCCAAGTTTATTATTAACAACACCTGCGAAATTTTGTGCAATTATTTCCGTTTTGGTTAAAAAATCGTTTGCAATTACACGACCACAAAGTGGATAACAATATGTAGTATATTTTGCACCGACAGGAATATATTTTTTCCTGAATTGTATGCGTTCAGTAGCAATATGATGTTGGCGACCATTATATCCCATTATCTCTCGGTCAGGTTTGTCTAATTTTTTTGAGCCAATACATTTTCCGTCTAACATATAGTCAATATGATATCCGACATTTTTAAAAGGGTATGAGTGATTTTCCATTATCTTATATTGTTTATAGTATCAATAAGTTCGTATTTTTTATCTCGCAAAAATCTGTGGTAATCAGTGTGTTGCAATTCGTCTAAGAAAGACAAAGCAAGTGCATATTCAGTTTTCTGAAGTTCATTTTTTAAATCGTGCAATTGTGTTCTCATAATTGTTTTTTTACATTGTTACATCACAACCATTGGACAATAAATAATCAGAAAAGTAATTCATTATTTTATTGTATGGTAAATCAAAATTATCTTCCAAAAATTTTTCAATTTCATTGTCAGTAATAAAGTCAGAAAAATGAATATGTGGATAAGACATTCTAAAATCATTTTTAAAATCAGTTACAAAATTTTCCATTGTTATATTGTTTATTGTTATTTATAGTATAAATATACAAATTATCCATTTATTAACAAAATTTAATAACAAATTAGTTGTCTTTTTCTACAAGTATTTCAATTATCTCTTCTTCATAATCATACAACAACTCGCCTAAGTTTTGTCCGTCAGTTGTGAATATTCCCTCTATATGATACTCATCACCTTCAGGTGGGTCCCAATATGTTGCAGGTCTGCCCTTGCAAAAAGAAAATTCAATACATAATTCTATTCCACGTAATTTTATGTCCTCTATTCTTGTTGTGTACATTCCCATTTTAGTCAAATTTTAATTGTTTATCATTTATAGTATAAATATAACACTATTCCTGTTATTAACAAAATTTAATAAAACTATTTTTGAATTATCTTATAGCGTAAGACCCATAGTTTGGTTTACCTAATTTGTTTACAATTGAGTAACGCAAGGCGTCGATTGCGTGGTTGAAAGCGTCAATTGGTTTATTTGTCAATTGTCCATTCTTGTCCTCAATGTATTTGTAATTGCGAAGTTCTTTTATAAGATTGATTGATGTCTCGGTAACATTTAATTTGTAGCGCCTAATCATATCTATTCCAATATTTATAGAACCTTTGTAAGTGGGTTTTACGTTCCAACCCATTCGGTGTATTTCCTCAATTGATTTTGGTTCTGCACTATCACAAAATATCTCATCTCGTCTGTCCAACCCTAACCTGCGAAATTCATTACCAATATCTTGGTTGGTCATTCCTGTCCTGTAAATTCGTTCATTGACAAACATATCTTGGTCTAATATGTAAGTTTCCACTAATGCTGTGCTGTCATTTGAATATCCAAAGTCCAATCCTCTTGCTATAAGTTTTGCCTGTGGTGGTATTTGTTTTGTTGTTTTGAAATCAAAAACAAGTGATCTACTTTGTCCACGTTTCCCTAAACCATAAACTCGCCAATAGTTCTCGTCTGTGTTTTTTAATCGCTCAATCTCATTTATTATTTCATTGCTTAAAAACGGATTGTCTTTGTAAGTTGTCTGATAAAACTCAACGTCATCACGAGTAAGCACCTTGTCATATATCCAATGGAACTCATCAGAGGGGTTGTAGTCAATAATTATGCGTTCTGTAGTTCGGAATATAAGCTGTTGCCAATCTTCATAGTTTATCTCATTGCACTCATTGACAAATAGCAAATCTCGTTTACGACCTCTAATTTTTGTTGGTTGGTCTAATGATATAAATTCTATTAAGTTATTGTTGATGTAATACTCATTTCCACTTTTTGAGTGGTCGGCTTCATTGTATATTTGGTTGGTCTTTAATATTTCAAGAAAATCTCGCATTACAGTACCTCTAACTGCAGGAAAGGTTTTGCGACAAATTGTTATTGTTTTTTTGGTGTTTGAATAGCAATATTTAAATATTATCCATAGCAATACATTATAAGTTTTGCCTGACCGAGTTCCGCCCTGCTCAACTAATATTTTTTTTGTTGCATTGTCGCAATGTCTAAATACCTTGTTCGTCTGTATCTCCACTATCGGTATCTATTATTTTTATCTCAAATAATTTTTCCCCCTCTGCACCTGTTATTTCCTGTCTTTCAACATAACCACGTTTTTTGTCTTTTGTTGCAAGATAAAATTTTATTAGTGTAGTGTTTCCGTCTTGTATTTGTTCAAACATTTTACTTTCTGTAAAATCAAGTGCCACGTTACCAATGTCATTGACTTCCTTTCTAAATTCTTCGTCATTGTTATAATACTCATAAAAAGTTGACCTGTGTATGCCTACATTTTTACAAGCTGTCGTAACTACACCCATTGACTTTTCTAATGCGTTTATCAAAGACTTCTTAGTGTGTCGGATTTTGTCGGTTTTACTCATCTTATTTTATGTATTTATCTAAACTAATATTGTAATCATAGTCAAACTCATTTAGCAATTGTTTCAATTTACCATTCGGAAAACTTTGTGAAGCATATCCTAACTTAAATACATAATTTTTAAAATCAATCAAATCTATTTTGTCGTGTCTTTCTAAATACTCAACAATTTTATTTTTACTTGCCTGTTTCTTTATGCTGTCAAATATGTTCTGTTTTGTTTTAGTTCCCAATATGGTAAAGTATCGATGTATATTATTTGCGTGATTGCTTAATTTCAATTGTGGTTTAGTATGATGTTTATATTCTTTTATTCCCTCTTTTATTATTTTTCGCAAAATAGCGAGTTGTTGTTCCATATTGTCAAACAAATAAGGATAATCTTCGCCTACTAATTCAGGAAAAGTACATCTGTTTGGCAATACAACTACTTGGTCATTCATTATACTTTCTGCTACACTAATGCAAAATGTTTCGTATCTGCTGTTTATTGTGTTTGCGTGACATTTAGACAATTCCTTTAAATAATCATTGTGTCTTGTAAATGACTTAACTATCGTATATGGTTTTTTGTTTATAGTATTTATATTGTCTTTATCGCCTGCTGTTAGCACAACTTGAAAATCGTAACCCTCTGTGTGCAATTGGTCAAACAAAGCAAACGTATCTTTCCAATTTTTATATCCGTCTAACCTGTGATTGTATATAAAAGTAAACTTGTCATATTTATCACCTTGTTCTATTTCATTACAATAACCACCTAAACTAATAGCACTTTTTTGTTTTAATAACGAAATTTTATCAGAATTTAGCACGTCATTGGCTTCTTCCATTAGCATTTCATTACAATATTTGGTGTGGAAGTAATTCAAATCTGCACCTAAACTACCAACAAGTTGGTCATATAAAATATGAGTGCAAGGTAAATAACTCGTAATACGTTCTAAACTTCGGTGGATAACGTAATGGTGGTAATTAAACACTTTTGGTCTAAAGTCATCAACAATAGTATCTTGAAAATATCGCAAGTGATGTCCTTGTTCCACAACATTGTTCCAAATAATGTCAAAAGAATATTTTTTAAATATTTCTCGGAATATATTACTATTAAAATGTATTACTTGGTGTTTTTTAGATTTTGGCATTGGTGCTTTAAGTATTTTAACCAATCCATTTAGGTCATCTTTGACATATTTTCTATTACTATCAATTAAAAGAAAAAAATTGTAGCGACCTGTTTTTAGCAATTCGTTACAAAGTTGTTTAATTATAATGTAATTACTATCTGCGTTTAATACATCAACAAATAGCATTGGATAAATCAGTACATTTAGTTTTGGATTTTGCATATTACGTTTGGATATTTTTTAATAAATTCTTGGAAGTCCTGTTCCATTTTTTCATATTGGTAATATGGCATAGACAAATGTATTATGACCTCATCAGTTGTTGGTGTTTCTGTTTCTTCTGTAAAATCGCCTTCGTCAAATGTTTCTTCTAATGCCATTACTTCTAAACCCCATTCATTGAGTTCATCTGTGTTCCATTCATTTGCGAGTAAATCCCAATCCCATTGACCAAAACCAACATTGTCTTTAATAATAAATTCTTTTTGCTGTTCAGGTGTCAAATCATTTACTTTAATTACCCAAACATTTTTTAGTCCTGCTTCAACACTTGCTTTGTATCGCATATTGCCACCGAGTATGACATCATTCTCATTTACGACAATTGGTCTTATTTCAAGCATTTTAGGAAATTCCTTAATTGACTTGACTAATTTTTTAAATTTCAGGTCTTTAATAAAACGAGGATTGTTCTCATTTTCTCTTATTTTGTCAATACTAATTTTCTGCGGTTTCATTTTCTAAAATATTATTATTGTAAATTTCTTGTAAATGTTCATTTAATCATCAACATTTTTTTCTGACAATTGTCCTACTTTATGTATTATGAGTTGTTTTTTTTGTTGCAATTCTAAACTTGACAAATCGCCAACAATTTCTTCCAACCAAACATTCAAATTAGGTTTATATTTTGAGTACATTTCATAATTTTTCAATGCGTGTAAAATAGTTGAGTGGTCACTACTTTTACCATTTTGCTTCATATATTTAGAAATTTGAATTAAATTATAACTAAAATATTTGTAAGCTATCAGGCAAAATAAAGACCTTGCTTCAATGTGTTCTGCTTTCCTTGTATTTTCAAAAATATTGAGTTGTGCTAATTTGTTTAATTTTTTAGCAACTTCGTTTAATTGTTTCATAATATATCTGTTATGTAATAATCGTCTAAATCAGCATTATCTACAAACCATTCTTGGTAACGAGATATGCCTAACTCTGTTTTTTGTTTACCCCTTAAATAAAATTCTTCGGAACATTCAAAAACTCCAATGTCTAAACTTCCTTTGTCCAATACCAAAAAGGTAAATTGGTCATAAGAACACCCAAACAACTCACAATATATGTAGCATTGAATATCATATCCATATTTAGAACTTGCGTACTTAAATGCTTTTATGTCGGTTGTTGTTTTGATGTCGCAAACACCACCACTATTTCGTAATATATCTGCTTTACCTCTAAATGGATATCCGTTTATGACATCAACTTTTGGCACTTCAAATTTAGCGCCATTCAAATATTGCAATGCTTTAGAATTTCGTAATAAAGCGTCTGCAAGTCGTTCTGCGTCAGATTTTTCTTTTGTTGTGTAGACCACACCATATTCCTCTTTCGCTAATTTATATGCCTTTGTATTTTTAGATTGGACATCAACAAAATGGAATTGGTCAAATTTTTCAGGTTCTAAAACCAAAGTATGTAATAATCTTCCGTCACGCATTCCCTGTGTTTCTTCTCCACCATATTTGTTTACAAAAGCAAATTTTTTAGGACTATCAACCAACAATTTGATTGATGAACTACTTAATACTTGTGTATTTAATTTGCCATAGTAAAAATTGTCATCAACAGCTAACTTTTCTAATTTGGATTGGCTTTCAATTGTTCCGTCTAATAAAGATATATTACTCATAGTCCTAACATTATTTTAATTTTTCGCCACCAAATATTTGATTGCAAATAAGTTTCTAATTCTTGTGGTGTATATACGTGGACTTTACCTCGTTTGTCTACGTGGGTCCAAACACCTGTTTCTAATTGTGTAAATTGTTTCATAATTGAGTGAGTTTTTGTAGTTTATCTAATTGAGTTTGTAATTCTTCGCATTTTTTGTCCGTTTTTCTTGCTCGTTCAACAGCGCGAAGTTTGTCTGCACGAAATTCAGAAAAAGTTTTCTCATATAAATTGCGTTGCTGTTGCATATATGTAGTATAAAAAAAAACATTTGCAAGTTGTTTTGCCAATTCCTGTAGTTCAGGATTGTTAGGTTTTTGTTCCAACCATTTTTGGCAAATAGTAACGCAATATTCGTAAGCACCATAAAATTCTAAATCTCGTAAATTTTCTATTTTATTGTTCATTTTGCAACAATACTGATTTATAATCGCGCTCATAAAAAAAGTCTTTGACCATAATAAAATCAATTTTGTAATCTCCTGTTAGATAATTTGTTAAATCTAATACAGTCAAAAAAGACAATTGCAAAATAAATTCTTCTTTTTTTAGTTCATCAATAACACGACCAACCAAATAAGGATATGTTTCATATTCTGATTGCAATTTTTTTTTGTACTCATCTTTGAGTAAATCATAAAGTTTAGGTAATTCCATAATAATAGTTTTTATTGTTTATCAAATATAATAAAATACCTACATATTAACAAAAGTTAATTAAGTTTTATGTATAATACTTGCCCATTCTTCTTTTAGCATATAAACTTCTTTTTCTATAGTGTGTTTGCGCCAAAATGTAGTGCTTGGACATTTTTGGTCTATAATGTCTAAATCCACCATTTTATTTAACCAAAAGTAATAAGAACCTTTAGGGTCACTAACAAAATATATTTTTATAATGTCATCACTTAACGACATCAAACTATCGTATTTTTTCTTTTCTAATAATTTAGTATCATAATATTTTTTCCTAAATTTCATTTCAACAACACAATCCAATCCTTTTGGTGTTTTGCCAATTGCGTCATAACATAAATTTTGGTCGCCAACCCATTGCAATTGCCAATCATCAAAAGTATTTAAAAACATTATTAGTGCTTTTTCAAATTTATTCGTTGTCGTTATCTCTTTCATAAACATCATTAAGTTGTCTTATCCACGTTTTGATTGTTTTAGGATTGCAAGTGCAAGGCTCATAATATCTGTGGTTAAAATATTTTGCGTGTAACTCGCAAATAAGTCCAAATTCTTTTCTTGACAAAGAACTTTTATTATTTAACCTAAATATTTCCCAATCTTTTCGGTCTAATTTTGTCATTACTATTCCATTTTGTCTTGGTTTATCCATTTTTCTTGTCTATTAAAATTTAACTCAATTTCATTCCATTGTTTCCTGCGTTTATCACAACCGCAATCCTCAATTCCAAACATTTTGGTTATTTTTTTTACTAACCATCTTATTCCTGTGTATTTAGTAAAGTAATACACTAAATCGCCTAATTTCATATTTTACTAATTAAAATTTTCTTTATTTTTTTAACTGACCTGTAAATTGAATAGTAATCTATTCCTGTCAATTTTGATAGTTCTAACATTGATTTATTTTCTAAAAATACCAACTCATATATTTTTTGGTCGTATAAATGCCAACTTTTTATTTCGTCTTTAATCAATTCCAATTCCTCTTTAAATTCCAACGAAACATCTTTGCTTAATGGTTCAGGTGCATAATCTAAATTAGTATGATGTCTTTCAGTTCTACATCTGTCCAAAAAAATGTTCCTTAAAACTCGGAATATAAAATAATAATTTACCTCTGTTTCATTAAACATTAGCGTTTTGTCATATTTGCTATCCCATTTATGAATTTTTAAATACATTTCTTGCACCACATCTTCTGCGTCGTTTATAACGCCAAAAGATTTGACAATATTTACCCATTTTTTATGGTCTTTAGCTAATATGTTTAAAACATTTACCACCACGTAATTTTAATACCTATAAAAATTAAACACAAAGTAACCTCTTGGTAAAAATCTTCAGGGTCTACTTTTTCTTTATCAGGCTCTAAATTTGGGTCATAATATAATATACCAAACAAGGCGCCATATATAGGACACCTTTGTATATGTAATCCGTTAAGTTGCATATTGATTAGATTTTTTCTTTAAATTCTTCTTTAATTGGTTCTTCTAATAATTTTTGTCCGTTTAATTCAAAACCTACATTGTTTGGAATTGATGACAAACATATTGGTTCGTCCATTGATGTTGGTCGCCCACCTGTTTCAACTTCTTTTACTTTTCTAACGTGAATATGACTATTTATCCATTCAGTTGGGTGTTGCGTATATCTATGAATTACCAAAAAATCATCTGCACGATTGACAAATTTACCACCACCCTCTACATCACTTGCAAGAGGTGGAATGGGGTGTCCAACGTACTCGTGTCCAATAGAGTGTTTTATTCGCAAAGCGTTGGTGTTTGCGTGTGTATTTAACCAAATTGAAACATTATTTTTTTTGCAAAATATTCTCATTTCTGTCGTTGCTTGGTAATCGTATTCGTGACCACCTAAACCTTTTATTAGTTCAGGGTCTTTAATTAAACTATTATATGGGTCAATCATCATACCTTGATAGTTCCAAGCGTCTTTTATCGCCTTTGCTAATTCAATCAATTTTCTATAAGTGTATAATTGACTTGTATCTATGATTTTAAAATAGTCATTTATCCAACTTAAATGTTTTTGATATTGTTTTTCCTCAATTTTATTTAGTGGTTTTTGTTCAATGAACTCAACCAATTTTCTTATTACACTATATGGCTCATTTTCACTTGAAAAAATCAACCAACGTAAATTATGTTTTTTTGCGTACAGCAACATCATATATAATATTACTGTGGTTTTACCAACGTTAGCGTGTCCGAGTATTACATTAAAATTTCCATACTTAAATCTAAAATGTTTGTCAATTTCAGGATAACCTAAACGTAAACCCTCTTTTATTTCGCCTGTTCGTATTTTTTTTAAGTGTGCGTGTGCCTGTTCTAAATTTATTAGCATTTTGGTAGTGTTTAATTGTTATGAGTTAAATTTATAAAAATTTTTTAATAAATCACAAGGTAAATTTAAAAACTTTGGTTAAAGTGCTTTTTTCTATCTGCCAAGTGTTAATTTCTTGGTGGTCAAAAAACCATATTTTAGCATTATTGTAACCATTTTTGGTGTTTTGAAATGGTTGGACAAACATATATTTGTCTATTTTTTTGGCTGTGTTGGTGTGCGACAAAAAATTTACCATTAAATATTTACCATAATGTGGTATGTATTTAACATCTAATTTGACATCATTTATTAATATGTCTGCTTCAACTTCAGGCTCTTGTCCTAAATAACTTAATGCTTTAAATTTTATGTTTTTTGTTTGAAAATAGTATTGAGCAATCATTTCAGCCAATACACCTTTTATATTTTGCTTTTTGCAATCTTTACCCCAATAATAGTTTTTATGCTTGTAATTTTTATCCATACCCTTTGTTCTATCGTTTGACAATTCGATAGACAAATGATTAAAAATATTTGGATATTTTATTTCGTAATATTTCATAAAAAAGGGGGTTTTTAATCCCCCTATATTTTAAAATGGTAAATCGCTGTCATCTTCTCGGTCAGGCATATGGATTTCTGCAGTCACTTCTGCTTTTGGTGTTGGTTTGTAAGTAGATAAACTTGCGTAAAGTTTGTCATTTTTACTTCTACACAACGATATTCTTGCGTTACCTTTATTTGCTTCAAAAACGTCTTTGTGGTCAATTAGTAATTGTGCCATTTTTTGTGCATTAAAAACTAAATCATACTCAATCCATTCTTGTTTATTGTCATTGATGAAAAATCCATCTATTAAAACATTGTTACTCATATTATTTATTATTTATTATTATTTTTTTTAAAACTTTCGCTTTCATCTTCGCCAAATACACCTAATTCGTAAAAACCTGTCAATTTTAAAACAGCTCTACTCATTGCACGTTTTTCTGCCATTTCAGCAACGTACCAACTATTAGTGTTTCCGTCTTTGAAAGTTAAACCTTTGTAGGCACTTCCAAATGTTTGAATTTTTTTGTCGTCTTTTTTTGCAATCGCTTTAAAAACAGCAAAATTTGTTTCGCATTTTATTACTTCGTAATCAATGTAAATTTGTTCGATTGCTTGAATTTTATCAATACCCTGCCGAGTAATAATAGTGTAGTGTTGATGTTTAAAAAAATCATCTTTGGATAAATCGTACTTATTGTACAATTCTAATAATTTGTCTTTTTTCATTGTTTAGTGGAATTTAAATTGTTTGTTGAATTTATTGTCCAATTGTCAGGATAATTGGTCATTTGGCTGACTTCAAGTTTGGCAGATAATTCATCTACTTTACTTTGTAATTTTGCCATTTCGTTTTGTAAAGCGTCTATCCTCGCTCGTAAATAATCACTCATTTGGTATTTATTTAAAGTTTATAGTATAAATATATGAAAAAAAGTTAATAAAAAAAAGGATAATTTAAAAAAACTATCCTTTTTTCGATAAACAATAAAAACTCCTACCAAGAGTTATAACAAATCTAATCAAATATACTAATTAAATTTTAATATTTCCTTTTTATAATGGTCAATTATTTCTTGTAACTCAAAATTAGACAATTTTATTGTCCGTTTTGCTTCATTCATAAGTTTTTCGGATATATTATTGCCATATTTTTTGTTTAAATATAAACCAAATTTGTATTGTTCGCCATATCTAAAAACATTACAACCTGCACACTGAACTTGGCAATTTTTTTCGTTCCACCGAGTAGAATAATGTTTACGACTTTGAAAATGCCCACATTGTAAATTTTTCCAATGGTCTATTTTACCACAAGTAAAACATTCTGCCATTCCTAATTCATTGGCATTCCTGCGCCTGATGTATTCACTAAAAATTTTATCGGCTTGTTTGACTAATTTCGAACGAGTTGGTTTTTTAGGCATTAGATAATTGCATTGTCCAAAATCTGTATCATTTGTCTGAGTTCTGACCTTTCAAATTTGCCCTCTATTGTTGCATTGTAAGTCTTAAACGCTAAATGGTACATATCTTTTTCCGCTTCGTGTTTGTTTTCTGTTTTACCTAAATAATCTACTTTTAAATTAAATTTCATAACTATTTTTTTTTATGTTTGGAAAGTTGACTTTGTCAAATTTTTTGTATAAATTTACATTTATAAATATAAAATATTTTTTTATTAAAAAAAATTAACAATTATTTGACAATTATTCCAAAATATTGTCAATCAATTTATTGCTAAATACAGCAATATTATTTTTCCTTTATAACAATATTGTCAGCAATTTTTTCGGCACTCCTGCCAATTACATATCCACCAATACCTAATTGCAATAAATTCCAAAATTCGTTTTCTAATTCAGGTATTTTTAAATCAAATAATGGTGCTATAAATTTGACATATATTACTATAAAACCAAATGCCAACATAAGTATTGGTCGCCACGACCTTTGCAACCAATTTCCTTTTGCTTCAGCAATAATAATGTCGGTTTGCATTTTTTGTAGTTCAAGTTCTTTTTGTTGAATAATTTTAACCAACTCATTTTTTGCCTGTTGTCTTTCCTCATCATTGGTAAAGATATTGTCAATCACTTTGCCAATTTCTGATAAAACGTTGCCCGTTAAAAAATTAAGTATTTTTTTCATTTTCCTTGTCCTCTATATTTAGGTTTATAAGCATTTTGTCCTTTACTTGCGTTTTTTGAGTGTACACCTTTTCGCTTATTTTTAGTTTTTGGTATAAATGAAATTATAGATTTTTTCATTTCTCATTTTTTTGTGTTAGTTATCATTCACTTATTATTCTTTTTATTTATTTTAAAGTGGTCGAATTTGAACACTTTGTATTATACCTTTATGGGTACAAAATAGTGAATTATTTCATAATTATACCTTAAAGGGTGTAGCTTGACTTATTTCAGTATATTTTTTTTCACTCGTTTAACCTATTATGGTTTATGTAGTATTTACAACCACCGTTTTCGTGAGGACTTACTTTAAAATAAGATTGTCGCATACTTGGTGTTGCTGTAAAACGATAACAAGTTACTTTTGCTTCGCAATCTTTACCTTTACACATTGTAATATCTGGCATATTTAAAATTGATTAGAAATCCAACAATATTCTTCTTTTGCGTCAAAACTTGGACAATCCTTTGTAGAAAAATCTCGGTGTCCATAAATTGTGGCATTAGAATATAAAATTTTTAAATAACATAATAATTCTTCCAATGCGTTTTTTTGTTCATCTGTGCGAGTGTCTTTAGCAATCCATTTGCCATTTTGTTTTTCAGCTTCAACACCACCGACATAAGCAATACCAATGCTATCAAAATTTTCGCCTTTTGTGTGTGCGCCTGTTTGTTCAATAGGTCTGCCTTCGTGAACTTCTCCATCTAATGTAATTACAAAATGATAACCAATATCTCGCCAACCCCTATCTAAATGCCATTTTTTTATAGTATCAACACTAATTTCCCTGTTTTCAGGTGTTGCTGTGCAATGAATAATAATTTTTCTTATTTTTCGCATTTTTGTTGAATAAAATCATCTTAAATATCTTATTTAATCATTATTGTACCAAATAAGCATTTTTAAATCTATTTATTTTTATTTAGTAAATACCATTTGTGAATTGTATATCCTAAAGTTCCTAATAGCACCATAATTTTTAATACTAATTCCACTTCTGTAAGCGAAAATATCAAAGCGCTTGCGTTCAATCCATATATTTTTAAATCTGTTAAATTCATTTTAGTCTTGGTCTATACCTAACACTCTATTCCAAGGATTAGTGGGGTTAATTTCATATGTTTTCCAACCATAAGGACTTTCGGTAATATCTTCCCATAACATATCTACAGCAACACTCGTTAAATCATCATCTGTTTCTATTTCAGGTTCGTCTCCTAAAGCGTCTTTTGGATTTACAGCATTCGCTAACAAAATCTCGGTGTATTGCAAATCTTCAGGCAATCCATTTATTTTTTTTTCGTATTGTTTTGCATTTTCAAACAAATATTTTTTATAAAGTATCATAAACTTAATATTTCGTTAGATGTTAATTGTCTGTTCCAAACTCCTAAATTGTTTATCCAAAATCTTTGATTAGCTTTAATTTCCCAATATTTTTGGTTACCTGTACCATAACTTGTACCAATTTGTCTATCTAAATCGCTGTCATATCTAACACCATTTATCCAAACTTCTCTATTTTGAAAAACAATTTTGTGCCTTTGTTCATAAGCTAATGGTATTAAATGGTCACCAAAAGTGCTATTAAATGAATTTAATATTACGTTAAATGTTCCCTCTAATTGATTTTGTTGACTAAATGCGGGTGGTGGTATAAGTGGTATGCCTACAACAGATTTAAAAAAATCATTTGGCATATCGTTTGTTCTTTTTGCTATATCGCTTGTAATATAAATATTGAAATAAAAACAATAATTATCCCCTGCGTTATAAGGTAAAAAACTCCTAAATCCTGTTTGGAATTTAAAAACTACATTGTTTGTATTTGTGTTTGGAATATAAGGTTGAATACCTGCTTTAGAAGACCAATTGTTTTGTGTTTCAGGACTTCCACTAATTCTTTTTCCTCTAATAGTAACATTTGGTTTAGATAAATAATAAAATTGTCCTGCGTTTGCTAAATGAGAAATATAATCACCATTGTCATAATTTTCTCGCCATTGTTGAGGTGTTACATTTTTTTGAAGTGGATATAATGTAAAATATCTAAAACTACCACCCTGTTGTTGTCTTATTTGTATTCTATACCAACCATTTTGGTATTTTTCTATATTGACATAATTCCAAATTAAATTTACATTAGTTGGGTCAGGATTGTTAGGTATATGTCTAACTTGTTCTGTATCAAAATCAAAAATTGCGTAATTATCATTATCATTAACATTTGTTGTGAAATATTTACACATTAGTCCAACATTCATATCTTGAGTACCTCTTTTTAAAAATACACTATAAGAAATCAAACTTGCACTAAAAAAACTCGCATTATTATTATAACCTATTTTTTGATATAAAGAACCACTTAATTGATTTGTTGATATTGCTGTGGTCGCTGTGTGCTTAAATACATTTTGTTCGCCAAATGCGTCAATGTCATTAGGAACTGAATTTATTTGCCCACTATCACGAAATTTCCAATTATTGCTGTCTAATAAATTTTCTGTAGATTTTAAAAATTGTTGAGCAGGACCTACCATTGAAATTGCAGGACAACTATTGTCTGCAAAATTAGAAAAATCTATTTGTGGTCGTCTTACGTCATTACAACCAAGTCCATTGCCAACTTTTTCCCATTGACTTTGAATAAATTGTACTTGTGGACTTGCTGTTTGAAATCTTGGGTGATATTTGCTGTCTATAAAAGGCGCAGAAAAATCAGGTATATCTGTAGTGTCTAATGGCAATTGACCAACAGCATAACCAAAACCTCCACTATTACTGCAGTTTGTTAGTTTAGGCGCAACTTGCCCACTTGGAGTAACCCATAATTTTGCGTCATTTTTTACACTCATAATTTATTTTTACTTTTAGTGTTGCTGTTTGGTACCAATCCATTTTTGATTTTCAAAAATTTGTACAATAATTCTATATTTTTCTTTTTTGGTTTACTTTTTCGTATCATAAAACCCAACCTGTAAAATTAGCGTCTTTGTCAGGGTACATCTCGCCATTTTGGTTTTGCGTATATTCAGGAAATTTAGTGCTATTAAAACACATATAGTCCAAAAATCTGCGTGTATAAAATTGAGCAAAATCCCTATGTTTATTTACTAAATAATCAATTTCGTTTTTTGTTGCATTAACACTATTTTCCGAATTGTGCTTAAATACCCCACCATTCGCAATTTGGTATGCCGAAAATGGCAAATAATCTACCATAGCAAAATGTATCAGCATATCTTTAATATAGTCTTGCACAAGCTCTAAATAGTCGCCTGTTAAATTTCCACCAATGATGTCATCACTTATTCTGTTGTACAATTTACCACCTAAATAATTTTGTATATGAATTTCCTGCGCAATCTTAATAAATTGTATGAACTTGTCCACATCAACGTTTCCGTTTACAATCGTGTTGCGTTTTAAATCATTTGTAGTAATAAATAATGCTGTTGCCATATTTTTTTAGTTTGGGTACGCACCTCCGTCTTTCATATCTTTTGGCGCAATTTTACTCTCTTTTGTTCCTCTCGGATTTGGTATATATGACTTTGGTATATCTTTTACCTCGTTGTAATCATATAACTTATCCGACTTTTTTGTTTTGTCTTTTAATCTGTACAATATTTGTTCCCAATAGTGACCACAATTAACTCCCCCTTTAAATTTAAAAAGGTCATATGGTTGTCTTTTATGACCAAATGCCATATTTACACCCTCTCGGCTTGCTTCGTCAATACCCTCTAATCTGTAGACTGTTCCATTCCTCGACCTTTTCATCATAATATCGCAAAATTTCCGAGTGTTGTCGCTACTATATTTTTCTGCGTATCGGTATCTAATTTTGTAAAATGATTTATCCAAATAACTAAATCCACTTGGTTTGCTTGTTATTGCGTCTGCTAATTTTTGTGCTGTTGATTTTTTTTCTTCAATCAATGTACTTGCCCATAAATCGTCATCTTCTATATTTTCATCATAAGCACGAACATCAACAACTTCCCATTCTTGTCCAATATGGTCGCCCTCTAAATGCAACAAGATATCGTTTGCAAGTTGGTCATCTAAATCAGAACTCATTTTTACACCTGTTTCTTCCTCTTTTGTTTCTTCATCAACTAAAGTTTCGTCAATTTCAACAAATTCTAAGGGTTGTAAAGTTTTGAAATACAAGTTAAGACTTATGTTATTATATGCTAAAATCTCGTTAAATGCGTCTAATAACAATTCTTGGAATGGTCTAATAACGGTGTTATCCATTAAAGTACTTGCAGTTTTTAACTCATCAGCGTTATTTCCTAAACCACTTTGGTCTTTTATACCTAATAGCATTGGACTAATAACTCGGTGCGATACCATAATTTTACGCATACTTTCGTCACTCAAAAATTGGTATTGATTGTGTGCGTCTGATAATTGGATTGCTTCAATACTACTTTCAGTATCAGCATTTTCGTTAAAACTTAGAATAAAGCGACCTGCGTTAGAACTTCCACTATATTTTTCTTTTATCCTGCGTTCGATTAACTCTCGTTCTTCCTCATTAGGAACACCATTATTAAAGTTGATTAGCATACTCGGTGCCAATCCATTTAGTATGTTGTTTAGGTGGTAATTAGCAATTTCTTCTTCCAACTCTGCATATTGTAGTCCACCTTGATAATCTACAGGACTAAAGTAATAATGTCCTGCAACATAAGGTCTAACGTACAAAATTTCAATATTTTCTTTGCTCGTGCCAAATGCAGGTATTCTAATTGGTTTTTCGTTAGGTTTTAATTTTGACCAATCTGCACAATAATAAAAACCATTTATGTCGCCATTATCATCACATTTTTCCATTGCCAATGTTTCGACAGGCATATGTTCTACTTGTGCAATTGATTTTTTGTCTTTAGAATAAATAATTTGTATAGCACATTGACCCATTAGTTTTAGGTCATATGATAATTTTCTAACGCAATCTTTATTTAGCAAAGTTATTGCTTGTGCATATTCATTTGGAAATAAATTGTTGTTTGTTGCGTCTAAACCTTTGCC
>Ga0114918_10000563_pt1 | contig 31990 bp, 31 predicted proteins | sample LantaG_FD_87015 | JGI IMG/M metagenome (GOLD analysis project Ga0114918, IMG submission 87015) | Deep subsurface microbial communities from Baltic Sea to uncover new lineages of life (NeLLi) - Landsort_02402 metaG | ecosystem: Environmental > Aquatic > Marine > Oceanic > Sediment | place...
AAGGGTCGCGATATCTATTCTGGCTGTGATTACAGTGGCTATAATTGAATTGACGAGTGCCTGCTCGGTGGCCTGGGCTGCGAACATGTCGGCCCAGGCGGCGCGCTGCGTGCGTTTGAGTTTGCCAAACAAATCCAGTATGTAGGCGACGGAGATGTTTTGTGACCAGGTTGTGCTCATAATGCTCATTCTGGCGCTGCTGCCTAATGTGAAGGAGCGCTTGCTTCTGTCGCGACTCAAGTTATAGGATACATCGGGCAGGCGTCTTCCGCGAGCTTCGGCGAGGACTGCGTGGGCCTGGAGCACTCTTGCTGCGGCAGCTTTGAGGTCATAGTTGTATTCCAGTGCGAGGCGGACCAAGAGGGCGGTTGTCGGGTCGCCGAATCCTTCCCACCATTTATCAATAGTGTCAACGTCGTTTACATCCTGGTTGTGTTGTCCAGCCCACTTGTAGGCCGGTGAGGTATCGGCGGCGGTGACGGGCCTGGAATATTTCGGTCCGACCATGCAGCCTGCAAGAACTATGGGGCCGCAAGCAAGTGCGAACCGGTAGACTAAAACGAAGCGTCTTTTCATTCGGTTTTTCCCCCCGAATAGGCACGAATCCCAGCAGCGGAGAACTTGACAATGTGGTTGACCGCTTCAGTCAGGTCTAACTTTGGCAATTCCGGATTATCGGTCTGCTCAAACATAGTTCTTGCACAAACTATATGTATTAGTTGGCCAACGATAGAGAGTATCGCCAGTTGGGCTTTTGGTTCCGGCAATCCCGGGCAGGTTCTCACCAAAGCCGCCTGCAGGGCGGTCATAACGGGTAGAATCATCTCTTCAAGGAACATATTCTGGGGCAGATGTCGGTCGACCATTTCTCGGGCCATAAGTTTGATGAATCGACGGCCTCTGCTTTCGTCCACCATCGGTTTGATGAATGCATTTGCATACGAGTTGAGTAGGTCTTCCAAGCGAGGCTGACCCTCACTTCGAGACATTACCTTGTCAATGCTTGCGATGCGCGTCTGGCGCATAAGAAGCAGATGTCGGCGCCAGACTTCGGCGTATAATTTATCTTTGCCGCCGAAGTAGTAGTTGACTGCGGCGATATTGCACTTTGCAGCGGCGGCAATATCCCGCACACTCACGCCGTCAAAACCGTGTTCGCAGAAGAGGTCTTCTGCGGCGTCAAGCAATCGGTCCTGAACGGGCTTGTTAGAAGCGGCATTTGTTCTGTTATGGTGTGTAATCGCCATTTTGGGTCTCCTAAACAATCGTTTCATACAAAAGTTTAAAACATTTGTTTGAATCTGTCAAGTGTTTTTTCCATTTTTTTGAAAAATCTTAAAAAAAGCAACCTGTTGGAGCTAAGTGTTTACATATAAGGAGGTTATAACGAGGGATTGTGGTGGGGTCGTAACTGGGCAGCTTATTGAGCTAAATGGGCAGGTTGCTGGGATAGGCAGAGGATGGCTTTCGGCCTTGATAATAGGGTGGTTTGAGAGTCGAAGATAGCGGCCAGAAGAAATAGCAAACCTCTTAGAAAATTTGCGAAGGATTTGTCGGTCGAGTGGGGAATGGGATATAGAAAGGCAATTGCAATCGGCGAGACTACACGAGAAAATGAGTTCATGGATATCGATTTTGAGGCATTGACTGTAGTTAGCGCTCAGAGGGGTGATGGGCAAGCATGGCGTAACCTGTTTGAGTGGCATTTCGAAGCGGTTTATCGCTATTGCTTGGGTCTTGCTTGCGGGCGGCAAGATATAGCTGAGGAGATTGCTCAACAGGTGTTTGTAACTGCTGCTGGCCGTGTCAACAAGTTTAAGCCAAAGAAAGGGACGTTTCGTAGCTGGCTGCTGGGCATTGCAAAAAATCGTTTTATGAAGCTTGAGTCGAAGGAGCAGAGGCGTAAGCGGTATGAAACAGAGTTTTCAACAGAAAGTTCTGAAAGGGAGAATCGGAGGTCAGAGGAACTCTTGGTGTACGAGGCCCTTGCTCGATTACCGGTTCGGTGCCGGTTGGTTTTGGAAGCCAAATATCTGGAAGGGCTGACGGTGAAGGAAATTGCGGAAACTGAAGGTCGTACGGTGAAAGCGACGGAGTCACTTTTGAGCAGGGCGAGGGAGAAGTTTGCGCAAGTTTATAAGCGAATGCGTGATTAGCATATCTCATAAATGGGAGTTGGATTATGAATGACTTTGATATAGATAAATTGATTGGCGAGGGTTTGAGAGGCGGGGCTGCGAGCGGCGCATTTAGAGAACGAGTGCTGCGGGAATCGGCGGGGGCTTTGGTGAGAGGCAGAGCTTTGCGAAATCGGGTGCGAGTGGCAGGATTAACATTAGGGATTCTATTGATTGCGGCAGGGGCATTCGTTTGCGGACAGTTGTCAGCACCGAGCCAAGTTATTCAGCAGGAAGAAAATTGGACGAACGTGCCGAGGGAGCTGGTGGCGTGGCTTGATGCGGGCAGGTTTTTTGAGCAGTTGGGGATGGAGGAACGAGCAGAGCGAGCATACAGAATGGCGGGTGAGTTGATACCGCAGGAGGCGGCAGAGATTATGCAGGCCAGATTGCATGGTGACAGAGTTTATGCGGGGCTTATGGCAAAGCCACAAAGCGTAGAGCGGTGTCGAGATGCAAGCTTTCAGGCGCATTGCGGGATAGCTGAAGTTGGGGCCTTAGACAAGGCACAAGGACTAAACGGAATATTGAGCAAAATTATTGGGCAGTATTTGGGAGGTTAGAATCATGAGCAGTGAGTTGAGGAAAACAAGCGTTTGCATTGGTTGTTTGTGTTTGATGCTGGCAGGATTAGCGAGTTCGGCGTGTGGCAAAGAGGGGGAGAGCATTTTGGAGCGGGTGCAGGTGATCGAGGACCCTGAATTGGGAGAGCTGGTTCGAATAGCGTTGGCGAACTTGCTGGAGACGAAAGAAGCGGCTCGGCTTTACGAGACATGGCAGGGCTACTCGAGCGGCACAAAGCGCTACGAGCTTGGGAAACAATACAGAGTAGTAAAGAAACGAGAAGAAGAGAAAAAGCCGAAAGTAGTGCGGGCTGTGACAGAAACGTACGCGCAAATCATACTCCTAGATACTCAGATTGAGCAGATAGATAAGAAAATCAGCTCATCCAGGACGACCGAAGCTGTTCAAGCAGAGTTAATTTTGGCAAGGGCAGAACTTGAGGCCAGACGTATGACGAAGCTGGCTGAACTCAGGGAGATTATGAACATAGTGCCGAAGCACGCCTTTGGCCGTAAACCTGTGGAGACGCTCGGCACTTGGCTGTCTTTTGACGTGATAGGTGATTTTGTTTATGTCTTCAATTACTTGAGGCCTTATCGGGAAGCGCAGAACCACTGGCAGAGCGAGCCGGTTGGGGCGATGTCTCGGAAGGCGGCGGTCGGCCATATAAAGGATTTGATGAGGGAGAAGTACCGTTTGCCGGTGCGCGTTGATATTTTCAGGAATGAATCGGGTATCAAATTCTCCGAAGAGCTCTATGAAGAGCTTATACAGGTTTTTAAGAACGCCAAGGTCGAGCTTGATGCGGAGGTGTATTTGGATGATGAGATACGTCAGAAAGACCAGGGGTCGGAATATTTCGTACGAGAAGGGAAGGTATATGACAATGAGGATCGTATGAGACGTAAGCAAGCGCGGGACGAACTGCGAGTTTTTGACGAGATAAAGCACCTTGTGGGCTTGCCGAAACGGCTGCCGAGGAAGTTTATTATAAGATATGACACGGAGAGCAAGGACTTGGCGTCCCGTATAGCAGATGCCATAAAGGTGAAGGCCAAGGAATTAGGTGTAGAGGGATTTGTTGAGATAGAGCAGCAAGAGACTGTGTTCGAGGTGCCGGAGGAAGAGGAAAAAGGCAAGCGAGCAGGCAGGCTGTAGTGAAGGTTGAATTTTTTGCCGGGCTTGGATACTTCGACTTCGCTGGCGCTTCGCTTAGGATGGCGCCCGCAGCGGGGTTTGGCCGAGGTGGTGGATTGTTTCGGCGAGGGGGAGGAGGGTTTTGAGGCCGCGGTTTGAGATGTCTTCGGATATTCCCACGATGAAACGGTTGCCGGGTGCAGCTTGCTTGAGGATGTCGGCGGCGGCTTTTCGTACGTGGTCGGGGCCTCGCAGATGCAGTGAAGACGGGAAGTTTATCTGAATGGTTTTTTCGGGCCAAAGGCGGCGGGCTTCTGTGAGTGGCAGGTTGCAATCCGGCGGTGGGGTGAAGGATTCGATGAGGTCAAGAGACGTCTTTGCGACCAGGTGGGCTATGATTTTGTTGTTTGCGTCCAGATGTGCACCGGCCCATTTGCCGTTGCTGTGCAGGATTTCGCAGGCTTCTTCGATGTGCGGGATGTGATAGTTTTCAAATCTTTCAACTCCTATGACATCGGGAATAACGTTGCCCTCAATAACGGCGAAGCGGGCAGGGGAGTTCGCTACAAGTTCGAGACGCTTTCGCCTGTCCTGTGCGATGACGTCGCAGAGCTTTAGGAGTCGGTCGCGGCGGTCGGCCCATTCGATACAAAAGGCCTCAACGCCCATATATTTGCAAATGAGGTCCTGGATTGGGGTGTAAATGGTTTCCGGCCTGGCGATGGACTGGTCGGCGTATTTGCGGTCGTCTTTTAGAAAGTCATCGTAACAGGCCGAGTATGTTTTGCTGCGGATGAAGGCTTCGAGGGGTTCGTAATCGTCCGGGCTGGTGAAAGGCATTTTTTCGAGCCAGGTGCTGCCGGGGTATAATCTGAGCGTAGTGGAAAGGGTGCCCGTGGTGGTCTGGTAAGTTTTGCGCATTCGGGGCAGGCCGTCTTTGGTTTCGAGCTGCTGGGTTTCTACCTCGATGCTGGGGGTGCTGAGGCGGTAAACTGTGGATTTGTTTATGATGCAGGATTGGAGCTCAAGGAGCTGACGGTCGATATCACCGCCGGGGAGTTTATTGTTCCAGATGACGAAGGGGACTCGGTCGGGCATTTGGCCGGCTAATGCAGCGAAAACACATTCGCGTGGAGTCATTGACTTTACCCTGCCACTTACTATGAGTGCTCAGCGACTTTATCGCTGATTCGTGAGGGCGGTTTTCGTGTAAACGCTGCTCATAGTCCTGGACCTGTCTGTGCAAACAGCTTCTCTGGAAAAACTATTAAACCCGCCAGGTGCAGTTATGTCAACGGCCGGTGGCAGATTTCGTTGTCCGCTGAGCGCAAAAAGACTGGGCCGGCGGTTGCCGCCGGCCCTTGGTTTCCTTGGTCTTATAATTGGCCTTTCTCTTCCTTTTGCTTGGCCATCTCTGCAATGCTCTTGCCCCGCTTTCGCCAGTCGTAGAACGTCAGGCCGGTAATATCCCGGTCGTGAGTGAAGAACAGACTGGCGACGTAGCCGAAGACGAAAAGGACAATATGGCTGTAAACGCCGATCATATAATGGTGGTGTGGGAAGTTCAGACTTGTTTGGCCTTCAAGAGTGCCAAAGGCGGTGGTGTTAAACAGATTGCTGCAAATTTGATTGAGGTTGATTAGACTCTTGTCACCAACAAGAGGCTCACCGCTGAGAACCGCCCAGACCGAGAACAGGATGCAGGCAAACATACCCACGTAAACGCCTTTAAGATTGGCACGCTTAGTAAAGAAGGCAAGCACAAAGAGCCCTGCGATACCGCCTGACAAAATTGCATACAAACCAAATATAATCGAAAGGACACTTTTACCCTCGACGCGAACATACCAGGACGCGACCAGAATGGCATATAGTCCGCATGCAGCCACAACGATGCGGCCGAATCTGAGCCTCTGTCTGTCGGTACTGTTCTTGCGGATGCGGCGATAGTAGTCTTCGACGACCACTGCGGATAGACAGTTCAAATCGGAGTCAAGGCTGGACAGGGCTGCGGCGCAAAGTCCAGCCAAAACAACGCCGACAATGCCTATGGGAAATTCGCTGTTGACAAAATAGACAAACACACGCTCCGGCTTTTCGCCTATCCACGCCAGAGCGTTTTCTGGAAGCGGGCTGGTTTGGTAGTAGGACCAAAGCATCGTGCCGATGAACATAAACAATGTCCAGACCGGCACGCAGAGCAGCACACCCATTAGTGCGGCCTTGATGGCCTTTTTGTCTGAACTTGTAGTCAGATACCGCTGGACAATGGTCTGGTCGGTGCCGTACTTTTGAATGGCATAAAAGATTCCGTTAATGGCCATTACCCAGAAGCCGAGGTGGACGAAATCCAACTTAAAGGCCGGCTCCAGCGGCGTAAGGTCTATTTTCCCGGCATTCCATGCAGTGGAGACCATTTCAACGGGACCGCCTCCCTTGTAAAAAAGGGTCAGCACAACCATAATGCCAGCCCCCATCAGCACAAGCCCCTGAATAACATCGCACCAGATTACGGCTTCGATTCCACCAAGGAGCGTGTAAACAACCACTAACACCCCAAGAATAATTATCAAGTACGTTAAGCCCCCGGGGGTTAGTATTCCCATCATTGTACCGACTGCCAGAGCCATCAGGTAAAAAACGGTACCCATCTTGGCAAAGTGCATAAGGCTAAAGGACAGCGAGCTGTACAGGCGGGGGATAAACCCGAAGCGTTTTTCGAAGTACTCATAGGTGCTTATTCCGATTACCTTTCTGAACATCGGGACGATGAACCATATCAGGCAGATAAGCACGAACGGCACCATCAGGCCCTGCACAAGGCGAATCCAACTGCTCTCCTTGTAGCCTTCGCCCGGATAGGCAAGGAAGGTAACGCTGCTTATAAGTGTAGCAAGGATTGAAAGTCCTACGGCCCACGTGGGTATATGTCTGCCTCCGGTATAATAACGGTCGGTGGACTTCTGTCTTTTTGCAAATGAACTCCCCAAGATGGCAATAAAAGCCAAATAGGCAAAAAGAATAGTATAATCGAGCCAATGCAATTCAGGGACCCATTTATCCACTTTCCCCGTTTGAGCAATTAAGCCTGAACCAAGTAGTTGTAGCTGTGAAATATAATGGTGCATTTCGAAATCCTTTCATTAAACAGGCACTACGTCAAATTGGCCTTAATCCTGTGTCTGAGCAGAACAATTAGTCCACGAAAGTTAATATACTGGGGAAGTTATTTCAAGCTAAACTTCGAAAAAGGTGGAAAAAGTGAGGAACATCAACATGAGTTCGATGCTGCGATATTGTTATATCTGTTTTCCCAACCTTTTGGGGCAAAACGACTTAGGGACAAATGTCTACGGGGTATTTGTCCATATTTTTTTGGGCCGGGGGTAGCTGCCGTGTTTGATTGTGAGGGACAGATTTTGTTTTTCTTTCGCGCATCCGGATGACACCTGGTGCGAGTTCGGCGCAGAGGGAGAAGCGTCTCCATTTTAAGCGGCGCACAATAGTGGATGCGGTAGCACCACCTTCGATAAAAAGCTCGTCTATCGAGGTTTGGGTGAGCACGTTCTCAACGAGGGCAGCTATGTGATGGCGGAGCTTTTCCGGCCATAGCCGGTAGTTTTTCTTATACGCCGCTGTGCTTTGCTATTTCGAGTCTGGCCATCTCCTGCTTTATTTTCTTTGTTTCTTCGGGTCCGGTTTCGTAAAGGGGAGGCAGAACTGCTGTGCCGCACAGGCCAAGCTCGTTCATAATGACTTTGAGCGCGGCTAAGGACTGGCTGAGGATTCTACCCTTTTGATAAGCCTTGCCCATCTCGTTGGTTAGCTCCTGGAGCTTATTTGCTGTTTCTTCATCACCTTTTACGGCGGCTTCGTAGAGGTCGCGGTATACCCTGGGGGCGAAGTTTCCGGTGCTGGGTACTATGCCGTCGGAGCCGAGCAGCAGGGCCATTGTAGAAAGTCCGGCGGAGCCGGTGAAGTGCGAGAAGTCAGACCTGTCCTTCCACATATTAATGGCTTCTTTGAACCGCTCTTCGTCCTTTTCGGAATCTTTTAGGCCGACAATTTTCGGGTGATGGCTGAGCTTATCGACCACGTCGAGGGGAATCGACATATGGGTTGTAATCGTTATATTATAGACCATCATTGGGCAGGGGATGCTCTCAACGAGCTTTTCGTAGAACTTCAGCATATGGTCGGGCGTGAGAGGATAATAGCTGGGCAGGTTGACGACGACGGCATCTAATCCGAGGTCAAAATATTTTTTGGCCGCTTCGACAGAGCTGCTAAAGCAATTGCTTGCTATGCTTGCGTATGTCATAGTTCGACCAGCGGTTTGCTTGACTGTTGCCTCGACAAATGCAGGGCGTGCTGAATCTGGTACGGATGTCCCCTCGCCGGTGGTTCCGAGCACGAAGGGGCAGGCGCCGCCGGCTACTATGTGCTCTGTTACGCGTTTTGCGGCGTCTATGTCAATTTCTCCCTTGTCGGTAAAAGGTGTCACCATAGGAACTACTACGCCTCGATACTTTTTTTCGCCACTCATTCGTTTGTTCCTTTCTTTTTTAACTTTGCTTTTGTAATTCAATGAGTTCTTTTACGAGTTTCATTTGCATTGCTGAGCAGAGTAGGGTGTTGATATGTCCCTGCTCAGCTTTCCAAAAAGCTTATAGCTTCATTTTCTATGTCCTCGGCCCTTAAGCCGAATTTCTCCTGCATCTGCTCGTTTGTGCCGGATTTGCCAAACACATCGCGCACTCCTATTCTCCTGACTTTAACAGGCATTTTTTCACAAACAACTTCGGCGACTGCGGAGCCGAGTCCTCCGAAGATGTTGTGATTGTCAACGGTCACTATTTTGCCTGTTTCCTCAGCTGCTTTTACGATTGCCTGCTCATCGATGGGCTTTATGGAGCTCATATTAATGACTCTCGCGTGAATACCTTTTTGTTCCAAAGAGGAAGCTGCTTTGAGAGTATCCTCAACCATATCTCCGCAGGTAATGAGGGTGACGTCCTTGCCGTCTTTTAATGTTACGGCTTTTCCCAGCTGGAATTTGTAGTTGTCGGGTACGAGCTGAGGCCTTGGGTCTCTTCCTATTCTCATATACATCGGGCCGTCATACTCGGCGGCAAATCTTACTGCCTGCTCGGTTTCGAGGGCATCTGCAGGCTGGACGACCGCCATACCGGCGATTGACCTCATAATGGCTATGTCTTCGAGGGCCTGATGTGATGCGCCGTTTTTGCCCACGAAAAGACCTGCATAGAGGCCTAAGATTTTGACATTTAATCGGGCCAGGGCAATAGAGACTGTTACCTGGTCACAAGCCCTTCTTGAGCAAAAAACGCACAAAGTCGAGGCAAAGCAATTAAAGCCGAGTGTGCTCAGGCCTGCAGCGATTCCCATCATATTCTGCTCGGCGATGCCGACCTGGATAAACCTTTTTGGAAAACGGTCTTTGAAAGCGGCGATTTTGGAAGCGGGCCAAAAATCTGCATCCAAAACCACAACGTTAGGGTCAGTTTCTCCTAACTCTGTCAGTGTTTTACCCAAGACGTCTCTGGGGGCTATTCTTTGCGACATTTATTTTTTCTCCTTCATCTGTGCTAAAGTGGTTTTGATCTCTTCCTTAGAACAACCAAGCTCTTCGAGGGTACCCTCGACCTGTTCCGAAGTCATCTGCACCGAGTGGCTTGGCCAGGTGTCTTCAACGCAGGAAATGTTGCGTCCTTTTACGGTGTGGGCAATTATGAAAGTAGGTTTTCCCTTTATTTCTTTAGCTTCATCAAGGGCGTTAATTATCTGGGTAACAGAATGGCCATTTACCTCGATGACATGCCAGCCGAAAGCGACCCACTTATCATAAAGCGGTTCGAGGGGCATCACGTCCTGGGTTCTGCCCGAGAGTGCGAATTTGTTGTAGTCTATTATGGCAACGAGATTATCAAGCTCGAACTTTGAAGCGGACATTGCCGCTTCCCAGATTTGGCCCTCGTTGCATTCGCCGCATCCTACCAGGGCATAGACGCGAAAGTCTTTGCCTTTTATTTTGGCGCCTAAGGCCATACCTACGGCTGCCGATAAGCCCTGGCCCAGCGCGCCGGTGCTCATTTCAATGCCGGGACACAGACCTCGTTCAGGGTGCATCTGAAGGATGCTGTCAATTTGATGAAGAGTCGGCAAAACATCTTTGGGAATATATCCGACCTCGGCGAAAGTAGCGTATAGAGCGGGACAGGCGTGACCTTTGGACAGAACGAATCTATCGCGGTCCTCCCATTCGGGGTTCTTAGGGTCGATTCTCATCTCGTGGAAGTATAAAACGGCCAAAATCTCAGCTATTGACACCGAGCCGCCGAGATGGCCGATACCGGACTTTGCTATCATTTTGACAACATTAATCCTGGTCCGATGGGCTATTGCTTCTAATTTCTTTATGTCTACAGGTTTTTCAGTCATTATCATTTGCTCCGTACTTGTTACTGAATTCTTTGCAGAGGTCCATAGCAAACAATATACGTTCATCGGTGACATCGACCTCGATATCAGGCAGGCCGACGTCACAGGGCGCGAGCTCTTCGGCGATGTGCTCAAAATCGGTTCGAATCTGGTCCTGGGATTTGTTTGCGAGGTCCATTGAGGTGTACAGTATGTTTCTGCGTGTATTGGGAAAGAGGCGCTTTGCCTTTTTTAGGTCGGATGTTATGCCCATATCGATGTATCCGAGATTAGGTACGGTTGCGTAGGACTCCATATACGGGTCCACCACCCAGGCGCAGTTGTGAATGCCGAAGTTTTTGAATTCTGCTCTTATTTTTAAGTCGAAGGGCAGGATATGTTCGCGGTAATGGTCTGCGCTTATCATATTTACGACGCAGTTTGAAATTGTAGCGAATTTTTCATCTACGCCTGCTTTTTTTTGGCGCTCGTGGAGTTTCTTTATGCCCTGTATCATTGTGGTTGTGACACAGTCAAAGATGTGGTGGGCGCGGTCGGGTGCGTCGAGCAGGTCCATAAAGATTCTTTCTGCTCGCAGGCGAAAAGCGATGTTGAGCACTCCCTGCCAATTGAGATATCCTCTTGCGGAACCTGTCAACTGCTCGATTCTGTCGAGCTGGCTGAGGATTCCCTGAAAAAACTCATTGTCATCGAGGTCCTGCGGTGCAAGTGAATCAGCCTGTTCGTCGGTAAGCGGTTCGGCGTGGGGCGCGGGCCACTTATCGGGAAAATATTTTATTGACTGGCCGAACATAGCTGGTACGACTGCGCAGCCATACATTCCGGTTATCAGGTCGGCGGGTTTGTCGTCGTTGGCTTCGCCGATGTTGCGGGCAGGGAATCGCCGCTTAATTTCGTCGGTCATAAGGTTGTGGCATTGAAGCCTATAGTCAGGGTCGGCGTGCCATCGCTGGGAAAAATCGACGCCACAGAACTTGTAAAACCAGGAGGGATTGAAACCGACTTCCGGCCTCATAAAAGGTTCCGTGCCGTCTGCCGTCGTCCGTGTAGGGGGAGCACCGAGCGCTATGTAATAGCGAAGCTGGTTGCTGTTTGTCGATTCGCGAGAGTCCATATAAATTAACCTACCACACAAGTCATCCTATATTGCCCTGGTTCCCAAGATTGCGTTACCGCAAAATAGCTGCTGTCAAAGCTGACACAGAGTCCGTCATCGCTGGCCAATTTTCCTATCTGTGGAAACCTGCTATATAAGACGTGCAGGATGCGCCTGCACCCCACCCGGTTTTTGCTTGTCTGGATGAACCAAACAATATTGTCAAGCAGACAGTATCCCGTAAGACGGCTGTTTTGTCAAATGATAATTTTCTCAAACCCTGCGGATTCTGGGCCGTGAATTGATTAGTAGTCTTCCAGGTGGTGGAACTCGGCATTTTCGAGCCATTGCTCGGGCCGGGATACGAACTCAATTATATTCTCCAATAAAAAATAATGTTTGTTTTCTTCTTCGGCCAACTTCCTGAAAATACCTTTTTGGCAATGGTCCTGGACCTCGTCGGCTTTTTGCAGGTAAAATTCTCTACTGTCCTTTTCGATGTCCTGAGCCTTTTTGTAAGTTTCGACCTGGCTTGCTTCGAAATTAAATTTGTCGGCCGCTTGTTTGGTCTGCTCGAAGATGTCTTTAGCGTCTGAAAGTACATCAGTATTAGAGACTCTTTCCGGCACTTTGCTTTTCATCTGTTCAACAACGGTGTAGTGCTTTGCCTCTTCGTCGGCCAGCATATTAAATATTTTCTGGAGTCCCTTATTATTTGTCTCGGCGGCCAATTGGCGATAGTAGTCCTCACTGTATTTTTCTTTTTCCATAGCAAATTGAAATATGTCCATAACTGTTCGTCTCCGCAATCAACTGAGTTATATTTCTCCGAGTTTTCGCCATTTTCGGCCGTCAGTTTGAATAAGCCGGTCGGCCTGCGGGAAGCTCTCGCTGCCGGCGGGATATTCGTGGGGTTCTGAGGATTCGTTTTGCCAGGCCTCGAGTACGGGCGTTAGTAATTGCCAGGCAATTTCTACGCCGTCATACCTCGTGAAAAGCGTTTGGTCGCCTACCATACAATCCAAAAGCAGTCGCTGATACGCTTGGGGCATATGGACGCCGAAGACATCTGCGTAATTAAAATTCATATTGAGCGTGCTCATACAGATTTTTGAGCCGGGCTGCTTGGCCTGAAAGCTCAGTGAAATACCTTCCTCGGGCTGTATCTGCAATATGAGGACGTTCGAGGGGACATCGTCAAGACCGGCTGAGATGAACATTGAATGTGGGATTTTCTTAAAAGTGACGGCTATCTCTGTATCCTTGCAGGGAAATCTTTTGCCGGTTCGAAGATAGAAAGGGACGCCTTTCCAGCGCCAGTTGTCTATAAACAATTTTGCAGCGACGAAGGTTTCGGTTTTGGAGTTTGGGTCTACGCCGGGTTCTTCTCGATACCCGGCGGCCTTTTTTCCGCTTATCGAGCCTGGGCCATATTGACCACGGACGATGACCCGGTTCCACTGGTCGAGATCAATAGGTCGAATCGCACGTAGAAGCTTGACTTTTTCGTCGCGGAGGCGGTCGGCTTCGAAAGATATCGGCGGCTCCATTGCAACGAGAGCAAGCATCTGCAGCATGTGGTTTTGGAACATGTCCCGGAGGGCACCGCTCTTGTCGTAGTAGCTTGCCCTGTGCTCGACTCCGATTGACTCGGCTATGGTAATTTGCACGCTGTCGATGTAATTGCGGTTCCAGACGGGTTCGAAAATAATGTTGGCAAAACGAAATATCAGAATATTCTGAACGGTTTCCTTGCCCAGATAATGGTCGATACGATATATCTGCGACTCGTCAAAACACTGTTGGATTTTATTGTTAAGCTCGATGGCACTTTGTAAATCTCTGCCAAAGGGCTTTTCCACAACTAATCTGACCTGCTGCTTCGAACCGGCCTTAGGCGGACAGGCCAGTGCTGCCGAGCCGAGTTGTTCCACTATTGTTTCGTATAGAAACGGAGGAACAGCCAGGTAGAAAATGAGGCCGCCGTCCACTTTATGCTTTTTATTTAATTCGGCGAGCTTGACTTTAATGTTATCGTAAAGAGGAGCGTCACTGTAATCGCCACTTATATAGTACAGCTTATCGGTAAAATCTTGTAACTCTTTTGAAGATACGTCCCCGGATTTTTCTTGTATTGCTTGTTGCGCGACTTGGCGGAATTTTTCATCTGTAAGTTTTTTTCTGCCGCAGCCTAACAGATAGAACTGTTCGCCAAGCAGGTCGTTTTTGTAAAGCTCGAAAAGGCTGATGAGCAGCTTTCTGCGGGTCAGGTCTCCGGATGCTCCAAAAACGACTAAGGCGTTGGGTTGGGCCTTTACTTGGGCACATACGATATCCTGCGGTGTTATGGTTGGTCTAATTTTTTGCATAATGGCTGTCCTGCGTCTTAACTATGGTTCTTATGGCAGAATTTAATCTTCAACAGGCTCAACCTTATTTTTGGCTGCGTTACAATCCGGGCAGACTTTTATTGTTTCAAGCCCCTCTGGAGGTCCTCAATAATGTCTTCAACATCTTCAAGTCCAACAGCAAGTCTGAAAAGGGTATCGGTGATTCCTAACTCGTAACGTTTTTTCCTCGTGTAGTCGTAGTAAGTTACCAGCGCAGGATGAGTTATCAATGTCTCAACGCCGCCGAAGCTTGGTCCGATGTAGCACAATTTCAGGGCATCGAGGAATCGTTTTGCAGTGCTGAGATTGCCCTTGGTCTCAAATGTAACAACCCCGCCGCCACCGGACATCTGCTCCTTTGCTATTTGGTAATGACGATGACTTTTAAGGAAAGGATAATAGACTCTTTTTATGCGCGGGTGACTTTCGAGAAATTCCGCAATCTTTAAGGCGGATTCATTTTGTTTCTTTACCCGCAGAGGAAACGTTTTGAGCCCTCGCAACAGGAGGTAACAGCAATGAGGGTCGATTGTTCCGCCCATTGACTTATGTAAATTCCGTATGGTGTCAATCAGTTCTGCTTTTCCAAGCACGGCACCAGCCAAGATATCATTATGTCCTCCAAGGTACTTTGTAGCACTGTGCAGAACAATGTCCATCCCGAACTCGATGGGTCTCTGGTTGAAAGGAGTGCTGAAGGTGCTATCTATGAGTGTTAAAACGTTGTGTTTATCTGCTATTTTCTTGATTTTAACAAGGTCAAAGACATTCAAATAAGGATTGGTCGGTGATTCAGAAAATATAAAACGCGTGTTCTTTTTGATGGCGTTCTCAAGAACTTCATAATCTCCGAACGGAACAATAGTGCACTCGATGTCGAATTGTTTCAAGTAGGACCTACAAAATTCAAGTGTTTTCTTGTAGCTGTCGTCGGTCACAACGATATGGTCACCGGACCGAAGCAAAGAAAGAATAGTCGTAGTTATCGCACTCATTCCGGAAGAAAAAACGACGCAGTCTTCGGCACCTTCGAGGTCGGCAAGTCGTCCTTCAGCGATGGTTGTGGTAGGGTTGCCGTATCTACCATATTCATAACGTTCTTTTCCCTTTTTGGTGTAATCTTCGATTGCTTTGCTGTTGCTAAATGTAAATGTGGAAGTTTGAATGATGGGAGTTGTCAATGAATCAGCGTATTTTTTCCTCGACTCACCTGCGTGTATCGCTCTGGTAGATAAGGATTTGCCGCGGCAATTAGCCTTACGTTTGCGGGACGATTTAGCCATTACCTATTTTCCCTTTAATAAAAAGCTGTTGTTTATACGCTTCATCCGGCCAAATGCTGCCTGTATAACGTTTAACCGGCTATAGCGCTAAGTTCATATCGCTGTTAAGCTGACTTATTTATCCGAAAAGTACAAACACTTCAAGTAATTTTTGCTCAATTTGAATTTCTTGTCTGAAACTAACTATGGCCTGCCTCAGCGTGTTTAGCCCTGTTAAAGACCGCGAAGAACAATACACCCAGCAGGACTACAGCCGATACGTATTTAATAGCCGGCGGCAGCATCCAACCGGGTCGAGCAGCTACTTCGAAATCAAGGCCAGCGGCGATGTAATCGAGGAAAATGCCACTTAAGAGGGCACATCCTGCCACGGTGGCCAGATAGGTAAGGGCAGTTGCTTTGCCTAAAACTTTCCAGATGGTTACAAATGATGCGGCGTTTGTGGCCGGGCCTGTCATAAGAAAGACGAAGGCTGCCCCGGGCGTTAAACCTTTTAATATTAGCGCGGCCGCTACGGGTACCGAAGCCGTTGCGCATACATAGACCGGTATGCCCAAAAACATCATTACCACCATTGCAAAAATCCCGGTCCCCAGTTTTTCAGCGAAGTAGCCATCCGGCACGAGTGCGGAGATAACAGCCGCAATGCCCAGTCCTACTAACATTGCCTTGCCAATGTCACGCGGCAGTGTAACAAAGCCGTATTTTAATCCTCTGGCGACTCTGTGGCTGTTTCTACCAGCATCGCAGCATTCATCCGTGCATTTTTGTGGCGCCCGGTTTTCATCTTCTGTGCTTCGGGCGAAGACGTTAACCAGGCTGCCGCCGACAATGCCGGTTGCGAATGCTGCCAGCGGCCTGAAAATGGCAAAGAGAGGACCAAGAAGGCTCAAGGTTACAAAGATGCTGTCCATACCGGTTTGAGGCGTAGATAGCAAAAATGATATTGTGGAGCCCTTGCTTGCTCCGTGCTTGTGCAGGGACATTGATACCGGAATCACGCCGCAAGAACACAAAGGCAGCGGCACTCCGAAAATCGACGCTTTGACCAGAGGCCATATACCTGGGCCCCCGAGGTGCCTTTCGACAAGGCGCTGGGATACAAGAACTGAAAGGATTCCCGCTACCAGAAAACCAAACAATAGATAGGGGGACATCTCGGCTACGGTTCCCCAAAAGTCAATTATTATCGACTTGACAAAATCCGGCATTGCGCACCACCGTTTTTAAATCGGCCCTAACTTTTTATTGTTTCAGTCTTACCTACATTGCCCTGCAAGTCAATGGTAACGTCTTCGAAAGATATCTTTACGCCACTGCGGGCGAGGGCTTCGCGAGCAATCCGTGTCAATCCGGAGCAGCAGGGCACCTCCATATGAATTACCGTCAGACTGTTGAGCTTATTGGTCTTGAATATTGTCGCCAGCTTCTCGATATAAAACTCCGGCTCGTCCAACTTCGGACAACCCACAACGATACTTTTACCTTTCAGAAACCTGTTATGGAAATCGCCCATCGCAAACGGCACACAATCGGCTACCAGCAGCAAATCAGCGTTGGCAAAATAGGGGGCATGCGGTGAGACCAGCTTCAACTGAACCGGCCAGTGACTTAGTTGTGATGGAACCGCCGGCGCACCAGTCTCAGCCGTCTTGCCCTTTTCCCGCAGGTTCTGGGCCATCATCCCCGGGCATACGAAGTCAGCTTGCTTCTGAGCGTTTTGCTCTTTGGCCAGATGTGCCTTGGTTGCATCTTCATCGAAGTTGGCGGCTTCTCGCTTTTCAATGGTTATCGCATCCTGGGGGCAGTGCCCAATGCAGGCTCCTAAGCCGTCGCAGTAAATCTCGCTGACTAACTTTGCCTTGCCGTCAATTATCTTTATAGCGCCTTCGGCGCAGGCATTCACGCACAAACCGCACCCGTCGCATTTTTCCTCGTCTATTTTAACTATGTTTCGCATAGCCATCTCGAAATACCTCATTTTGACCTTTTTGAACCGTCAGCCTTATAGCCGGATTTCTTCACGATACCCAAGCATTGCTTCGCGTATTGGCACCATTCAGCACAGCCGAGGTCTATCTTCGGGTTAAGCACCATTTGTCCGCACTTGCCGCATTTTAGTTTCGGTTCATCTTTGAAGAACTCTGTTGTCTGGTCGCAGTTGGGACACTTCACTTCAAAAATATCGTCGTGCTTCCAAAATCTTTGGTCTTGTCCGGGACATCGGACCATATTCCTGTCCTTATATGTGCACCTATATTTTTTAATCAGCTCGAATAATTTTCGCTTCCAACTGGGATGTTAATCTGTTTTTTAAAGCCCTTTTCGGATACAAAGCGGTATTCATTCTGTTCTTTTAGCATCACATCATTATTATCTACAGTTATTCTAATATCTTGTTCTGGCTTTCTTTGGCGCATTACGTTAGCCAGCAAAAATGCTTTTTCGAGTCCGTCGCCGGTTTGGTAATTTGCGACTTCATCGGGCTGAGCCAGGCGTTTGCCGTCGTAAATCGAGATATTTTTCATTTGTTCGAGCCGGGCGTATACATCTTCGATGGACATTGAATCGGCCATTTGAATCGAGACCGGATTGCGTTCTATCGCTGCTTTGACAAATGGTTCCCAATCACAGGTTTCCATATCACGATATGCATAAAAGGCAAGGTCTGCGGTGAAATTTCTTCCACGGATTGCCTGCAGATATTCGATTATCTCTTGCCTGCTCTGTTCTACAGGGAGTTCAATCGGCTTAACAGGTAGATAATTCTTGTCAAAAGCCGGCAATTTCGCTTCAGTGTGCACGAAATCAGCCAAACAGTCAACAAGGGACTGGGGCTCATTCAGAAAAGGCTCAATAAATCTTTTCAACGCTTCCTTACCGGCATTGTTTCTAACATCAATATTCTCATCATCAATAAATTTTTGAAGCTGCTCACAACATATTCTGTCAGACAGCTTAGAAGGTAAATAATCCTCACTCGAAACCTCATCTATCAATTTTTCAAAAGTTTTATCAGCAATCCTGAAATTGCTCCCGTGCTCATAATGGAACAAAACCTCAGCCTTTATAAACTTTTTCTGTCCCTTGTAGTACCGACAGAACTGAAAAAACTTTTGATAGTCTCTGTTGGCCCTGAGAAAATTCGCTAAAATGAGTGGATTAATATCCGTTGAAAGATATCTGCCAAGCCGTTGTGAAAAGAGCTTGTAAGCTTCTTTACTCATTGTCGCATCGCTATAAACACAATGCACATAGCCGGTGCGATGTGCCACAATTGTAACGTTTTCATTCCGGAGTGCCCGCTGGGCCTTGTTCGAGATTTCCGTGCCGTTGAACCACATTGTTTTCGTGACGAGCCTTCTGTTGTTGGTCAGCACGCTGTCCTGTATGTCGATGAAATTTTGCGAGTGGAGCGGCGTGAGTATCATATAGATATCTTCTAAAGGTATTCCGCAAACGATAAAGGCTGCAGCAACATACAGCGCTGCCAATGAGACGCACTCTCCCGCCCGCTTTGTGTAGCCGGCTTTGTGGCGAAAAGCATCCATCGCCTCGACTGTTTCTGTCTTCCAGTACGGAATGACGTCACTGTCATATTTATCCAGGCCGAAATGCCTGCGGATATCGACATCGAAATAATACTTGTCTCCGTGATAGCCGAACAGGGCGTTGCTCCGGGCAATCTCCTCCGGCGTAATGAACTTCTCAAACCGCTTAAACTCTTTGGCTTTGCTGGTAAGGCCCCAGGTTTCAATGTCAAGATTGAACTCATATTCGTCTATTATGAATTGTTTGAGGCGCATCAATTTTTTGTAGCTGTTTCTGCCTTGAAGCTTTTTGAAGCAGTCGAGCTGCCGCCATTTCCAGATAATCGGGCTCATAATATCAGCCAAAACCAGGCTGTACATCAACTCCGGAAACATAAAGATTTCCATATCCGAAAGCGTTATTGCAGAGGTGTATTTTTCAAGCTCTTCCGAATTCATTTTGCCCAATCTTCCCGTCGCAAACAGTACTCAAACAGCTCGCACAAGTTGCAACCACTGCGGTGTTGCCCCGTACAGTCTTCCAGTATTCCAATTCTCGATAAGGCAAAATCATACTTTACAGGGTCGGCTGGCTCAATTTCGGCGAAACTTTCCGTTATTTTTACTGCGGCTCGCAAAGAAACTGTTCTTTGGTTGTAAAATCCTAAAATCCTGCACAGTCTGCTCATATGCACATCTACCGGCACGATTAGCTTGGCCTTATCAATCGATTTCCACACTCCTGGGTCCACCTCATCATCTCTGACCATCCATCGCAGAAAAAGATTGAGCCGTTTGCAGGCACTGCCTTCTGTGGGACTTGCCAGCAGATACTTCAACCCCCGGCTGACGTGCCCGCTGTGCTCAGCGGCATAAATGTCCAGAAGCGAATCACAAAATTTCGACAGCGCTGGAATAACATTCTTATTGCCAGGATTGTGGCCTTGAACAAAAGCATTTTCGATGCTACCGAACCTACCCAAGACAATCTGTAACAATTCCAGCAAATCTGAGATGTCGTCTCCTTTTGTGAAACGATGCTTAAAATCTTTTAGCTTTGCTTTTCTTTCCCCATCAAAGTTTTGTACGAACTTAAAAGGACTATTTTCCATACGGCCTAACAGACGGATAAGACTTTTTTCTATCTGCTGTACTCTGCCATAAGCAAGAGCAGATGCCAGAAATGCAGCGATTTCCATATCGGCCGGCTCGGAATAACGGTGTACGAACTGCAAAGGGTCGGACTTTATAAGTCTGCGATGGTTGTACTTTCCATACAGTCTTTCCAGAGTATCCTTTATTTGAGTGGTTCGTTTATTCACCGAGCACTGCTGATTTGAACTGGTCAAAATCCATCTTTTCTATCATCGCACCTAATCTCTGGTGGGGTCTGGCATTGGCTTTATAATACTCAATAATTTTTTCGACTAATTCAATCGCTTCTTCAGTAGAAATGTTTTTGACCAGCTCTTTGGATAACCGCGGCCTGGCGCCGCCGTTTCCGCCGACCAGCACTTTCCAGCCTTTCGGCATACCAACCAGACCAATATCTTTTATACAGGTTTCGGCACACTGGTTTGGGCAGCCGCTTACACCAATTTTGAGTTTGCCGGGCAATTCCAAGCCATGATATTTCTTGTTGAGTTCCAAGCCCAGGGTGAGACTGTCCTGTATGCCGCGTTTGCAGAATGTCGTTCCCGGACAGGCCTTGACGCTCCTGACGCAAAGTCCGACGGCAAAGCCGGGCGACATCCCAAGCTCCGACCAGATGGCATCAACATCTTTTTCATCTATCCCAACAATTGCGATTCTTGCGGCGCTGGTTATCTTCAGCGCGGCGGCTCCGTATTTTTCCGCTACATCAGCGAGTTTGCGCAGTGTATCGCCACTTACAACGCCGCACGGAATATGTGGAGCTACGGCGTAGGTTTGTTTATCCCGCTGCAATATTACGCCTCTGTCGCCATCCTGTAACATGTTAATTTCCCTTCGTAAAATAATCACCAAGTATTAGTAATTAAAAGCATCCGGTTCAAAATGTGCCTGCAGATGTGCATACGCTGGGCATACTTAGCCACTGGGCTAATCATCAACCGGCTCAAACTCGTCTTTGCCTGCGCCACACTCCGGACAGACCCAATCATCCGGCAAATCTTCGAAAGCGGTGCCGGCTTCCACGCCATTATCAGGGTCGCCCGCGGCCGGGTCGTAGATATATCCGCATATAAGACATTTGTATTTTTTCACTTCTATTGCTCCTTCGCTTGTTTGTTGTTTACGTTGTACCTTAATGTACGTTGCAGCGGTTTTGGGGGTCCTGCCATGTTTTATGTCACGGTAGTATGCGTACGTCATAGGTTCTGTGTCTTCGTCAAGTGTTTCGCAAGCTACAATTTTCGCAATAAATAATGTGTGACTTTCAATCTCAATGCTTTGTGTAACTTCGGCCTCAAGGAAAGCTACTGTGTTATCCAAAATTATGGGAACGCCGGTCTGACCGAGCCTGAAATTTAGTTGTTCAAATTTGTCTATGTCTCTGCCGGACCTGAATCCAAACCTGCCGATAAAGGACATCGGCGCTTCCTGAGAGAGAATGGAGACGGTAAAGACTTTGCTGTGGTTGATATACTCGTGGGTTAAGCATTCTCTATTGACGCTGACCGCTACCATTGGCGGCTCGGGTGTGAGTTGGAACACGGTATTGACGATACAGCAGTTGAATTTGTCATCCTTTTTCGAGCTGACTATGCACATACCGTAACTTAGTTTGAATAGTGATTCTAAATCGAACATTTACATCTTCCAATGCAGTTTCGCTCTGGGTAACCGGCTCAAACCGAAATTAATTTGGCTATTTCAAAGCAGGTAATCCGCGATTCAAGACAGTAATATGGCCCATTTCTTCTTTGATAATCGCCTCGACCTTATGTTTTCCGGCCTTGGCAGGGACGAAGTCCTTGAGGCCAAGATAGAAAACGATGGAATCCTTTTCAGCTTCGATAGCGAATTTCAGAATATCCTCTACAGTTTCGGTTCCTGTCAACTGTTCGCTTGGGTCTTTTTTCAGGTCAAAGACGTGGCCGTTGGCCATCGCTTGCAGGTACAAAGCCATTTCATTTTCAGGGTCGAAGACCCTTGATTCCCGTTCCTCGTCTGAGAGCTGTTTTCTCATACCGGCGAAAGTCTCTTCGTGCTCGGCTTCCATATCAGCAAGGCTTAACAACATTTGATGCACCTTTTGGTCAGTGATGCTCTGTGCGGCTTTGCGATAGAACTTTACGCCGTTTCTTTCGATTTGCTCTGCCATTTCGAAGATTTCAAATGCATTAAAAGTAATACCCATTATCGTTCTCCTTCAGTTGTGGGTGGGGTAAATACTCGCTGCCCCAATTCCTTGTCAACCATAAACAGTCCGCCGGGTTCTTTCTCCACCATTTTCAGTTTTTGCACCACTTCGTCAGCGGAAGATTCCTCTTCAACCTGCTCGTTTACAAACCACTGCAGGAAGCTGTTGGTTGCGTGGTCTTTTTCTTCAATGGCAAGATTCACGAGGTTATTTATCAAACCCGTGACCTTCTGCTCGTGCTTGTAGACGGCCTCAAAAGCGGCCAAAGGTGAACCCCATTCGGCGGGCGGTTCTGCAATCGATTTCAATATGACTCTGCCGCCGCGTTCGTTTACGAAATCGTAAATTTTCATCGCGTGCATCAGTTCTTCCTGCGTCTGGGCTCTCATCCAGTTTGCAAAACCAGGCAAATTTACAGATTGAAAATGGGCATCCATCGACAGATACAGATAAGCGGAGTATAGCTCTGCGTTAATTTGTCCGTTCAGGGCATCCTGCATTTTTTTGCTTATCATTTCTGCTCTCCTTTCCACAGTCCATGAATGTTGCAGTGTTCGCGTGCGGTGACTTCGCTCGCTTGGATGTTAAATATGGCCTCCGGTGCGTCAGTGGGCTTTAAAAATTGGCGATATGCCTTTCCATCAGCAAGCAGCTCGAGCCATTCAATATAGTGTTTTTCCTCCATAGGATGAGGGACGCTGCCGACTTTTACTTTGAAGCCGGAATCGATTTTTTCAATCACGGGCACGTGTTTTTCCTTGCCCTCATCTGCAGTCTTTGCAACGAGTTCTTTCATAGGCTGACCGCAGCAAACCAACTCGCCGACGCCGGCGTGAAGTACTTCGACGATATTGCCACACACCATACATTTGTATATTTCCAGTTTCTTAGCCATAATCAGTCCCTTTCGTGATTCGAAAATTTCAATTTACGATTCCAAGCTCTTTGTGTTTGTCTAAAATTTCATCAGCCAGTTTGTCCAAAGCTATAAAGTCATTATCTTTTGGGAAACCTTTTGTTATTACGGGCTCTAAGATTTCGGCTTTGAGATTTGGCAACATAGAAGTCAACTGCTCGACCATTTTGCTACCCCAGCCGTATGAGCCGATAATCGAGACGAATTTTGTTTTCGGCCTGAGGGCGTTAGCCAAAATGCAGGCGTAGGCGACCTGTGGGTGCGCACCAGTCAAAACCGTTGGAGAGCCGACTACAATTGTAGCAGTATCAACAAGCGAGATTGCAAGTTTGCCGATGTCGATTGCGGTGAGGTTAAATTGCTTGACGGTGATGCCTCTTTCAATCAAAGCATCCACGAAGTACTCAACCATTTTTCTCGTGCTGTCATGCATTGAAATATACGGCAGGACCACTTCGTTTTTTACGTTATCGCTGACCCAATCCTTATAAGCATCGATAATAAACTCGGGTTTGTCATAGATGGGGCCGTGACTTGGGGCGAGCATATCTATTTGCAGATTCTTTATTTTTTCGAGATTTTTCTTTATTGTCTCTCTGAAAGGCATCATTATCTCGGCGTAATACCTTTTGGCGGCTTCGTAAACGACGGCCTCGTCGTCTACAAAAAGGCTGCTTGTGGCAAGATGTGAGCCGAAGAAGTCACAGGGGAAAAATATTTTATCCTCCTGCAGATATGTGCCCATCGTTTCAGGCCAGTGGACCCAGGGGATGTAAATGAATTGCAGGGTCTTATCGCCGAGGGAAAGTGTCCGGCCATCATCGACAGTGATGAATCTGCCCTCGTCTATGTTCAACAGGTCGATGAGCATAGCCTTACATTTTGGGTTTGTTACGACTTTTGCGTCCGTATAGAGCATTAGTACGTCCGGTATGGCGCCGGAGTGGTCCTGTTCGGCGTGGTGAGCAATGACATAGTCGATTTTGTCGATGCCGAGTTTGACAAGGTTGTCTATCAGCACATCTGTTTTTGTTGGGTCAACGGTATCCAGAAGGGCGATTTTTTCGCTGCCTTTTATCAGATAAGCGTTGTAGCTTGTCCCATCCGGCAGTGGAATCAGTTCATCAAACAGCCGTCTGTCCCAGTCAATTGCGCCGACTGCATAGATATTTGGTCTTAACTGCCTCATCTGTCCACCTCTTTTGCTGCTTTCAACGCAGCTTCGTAGTTTGGTTCATTCGTTAACTCATCCACTATCTCTATGTAGCGGATGATCCCTTCTCTGTCGACAATAAATACTGCCCGTGCAAGCAAACGCAGGTCTTTTATGAGCACACCGAAGGCCTCGCCGAATGATGCGCTGCGATGGTCTGAGAACATATAGACATTCTTGACATCGGTAGCAATGCACCAGCGAGCCTGCGCGAAGGGAAGGTCCATACTGATAGCCAATACCACCACATCCTTGCCCAAAGCTACAGCTTCTTCGCTGAACCTCCGCGTCATCATATCGCATACTGAAGTATCAAGAGAAGGTAGAGATGAAATGATGCACACCTTGGGCCTAAATGAGGAAAGGCGTACAGGTTCCAAATCCTTTCCCACCACTTCGCAATCAGGTACGGGGTCGCCAACTTTGAGCTCATCGCCTAATAGTGTTAAAGGTTTTCCCTTCATACTTACTATGCCTGTTCGTTCTTTCATAGCGTTCTCCTTTCTGTCAGAACTCCAATGTCAATTACGTTCGTAGCCGGCAGCAATATTTCGTGATACTCAAACTCTAATTTGTACTGCTTCAAATTCGCTTAGTGTTTGTGGTCGCTGTGGTTATGTTCGCCGAAGTATGCAACCTGAAATTCTGTTAGCAGAGACCTGAGCTTTTCGACATTTGCGAGGTCTGTTGTTTGCTTGGACTCCATAGAGGAGACCAGCATTTCATGAAGCAGCACCAGTTTCTTAACATATTCATTATAGGCCTTGGTATCCGTTTTAACCGTTGGCTTGACTCGCTGGGCCATGAAGTAGTTGGTGATTATATGGCTCATTTCGTCGGCATGTTTTTCCTTGTTTTGAACCCAGCGAACTATCTGATTCATATTGGGTTTATCCGCGTCGGACAGCAATGTTATCATCTTCATTGATTTTTCGATAGTGGTAATGTGCTCAGTCATCATATCAAAGCGACCCTGGTCATTGTATATGCCACAGGGTATTTGACAGTGTGAATATGCTATCGAAGCAAAAATCGCCGCGGAGGATAGAATACCCAATATCACCAATTTCTTCTCAATTTTTTTTCTCACTTCCGTTCTCCTTTCGAGATAATTGCGGCTTTTGGTAATCTTTCCCGTAATTTAGTAGTTGGTAGCTTCCAATTCATAATAGCTTTGCGGATGTGCGCAAGCCGGACAGGTGTCGGGGGCTTCAGGCCCTTCGTGTACATAGCCGCAGTTTCTGCAGACCCACCTTACGGGTTTTTCGCGTTTGAAAACGGCGCCATCAGATATGTTTTTGGCCAGAGCGATATATCTGTCTTCGTGGCGTTTTTCGGCGACGGCGATTTTTGTAAAGGCGTCAGCAATTTCAGCGAATCCTTCTTTATCCGCGGTTTCAGCAAAGCCGGGATACATTTCGGTGTGTTCATAGTGTTCACCGGCGGCAGCAGCTTTCAGATTCTCGAGCGTGTTGCCGATGACGCCGGCTGGAAATGCGGCGGCGATTTCCACTTCGCCACCCTGGAGGAATTTGAACTCCCGCTTGGCGTGCTCCTTTTCCTGGTTGGCTGTCTCCTCAAAAATCGCCGATATCTGCATATACCCTTCCTTCCTGGCCTGGCTGGCGAAGTATGTGTACCTGTTGCGTGCCTGGGACTCACCCGCGAATGCGGTCAGTAAATTTTTTTCAGTCCGGCTTCCTTTGAGCTCCATTTCACACCTCTCTTTCTTAAGAATCGGTCGCTAAAATTCAAAATGTAATTGCGATTAACGTTTGTTCCTCTGACAGGCGTCGCAAATGCCCTCAAGATATACTGTTTTTCGCAGTACCGTAAACTTGCCTCTAATATGAGCAGGAACTTCAACATTGTCAAATGGCTTGTGATAAAAATCAATGATTCTCCTGCATTTTATGCACTTAAAATGCTGGTGATTATCCAGTTGGCCGTCGAATCTTTTAACATCGCCTGAGCCTTCCACGATGAAAGCTGCGCCGATTTCGGCAAAGGTCAAAAGGGTTCTGTTGACCGTGTCCAGCGAGATGTTGGGCAAAATTTTCCTGACCTTTCGATAGAGCATATCGGCGGACGGGTGTTGTTTGGACTTGATAAGCTCTTGGTAGACTGCCATTCGTTGGGGGGTTATGCGCAGCCCAGCCCGACGGCACTTTGCCTTGAAATCGGCCATCTTTTCTTTTGAAGAATCATGTTTTTTGTTTTGCTTTTTCATAGTAGTTACACTTATATAGGAGTTACTCCTATTTGCCAAGAGTTGTTCTTTAATTTTTTTAAAAAGATTCCTGCTCAATTCTCTACTGCTGGATATAAGACAGGAGCAAACTGCTCAAGAGGGTTTTCCTGTGTGGTTACGTAAGTGTCTGCAATAAAAGGACTTATTCGTGCCGTAATGCAACGATGGGGTCCACTTTAGCGGCACGTACGGCAGGGTATAATCCGAAGATAATGCCGATACCTGCACTGATGAACAGGGGCAAGAAGATACTTTCGGGGGTTATAACCGTACGCATACGCGCAAAATAGGTTATCAAAAATGGTATAAGGACTCCAACGCCTATGCCGATAAGGCCACCGATTGTGGAAAGGACGCTGGTTTCAATGAGAAACTGGCTTATTATCTGCTTTCTTTTTGCGCCGATGGCGCGTCGAATTCCTATTTCACGGGTTCTTTCGGTGACGGTGGCGAGCATAATATTCATAATTCCTATTCCACCAACAAGCAAGCTAATACCTGCGATTGAACCGAGGACGATGTTGAAAGTTCTTTTTGTAGCCTCGGCCTGTCTTTGTAATGCCAGTGGGACGTTGATGTCATAGTCCTTTTTCTTATGAAAACGCTCTATCATTTGAGTTATTCCCTGGGCGGTGGACTCTACGTTCCGGTCATAATCGACTTGTACGATGATTTGGTGCAGTTCCACCATTTCACGTTCTTGGCCGCCGGCTGTCCTTCTGGTGGTAATGTCGCCGAAGTAATCGGCGGCCACCTCAATGGGGATATAGACATCGACTTTCTGGTCGGGTATTTGAATGTTTCCGGCCATTCCTTCTTCACTTTTTACAATCCCTACGACTTCGAAAACGTTACCGCCTATTCGAATTGACTGTCCTATGGTATGTTCAGTGGCCAAAAGCTTTCGGGCTCCATGTTCGGTGAGGATGGCCACGGGCGCCTGGTCTTGTTGGTCCTCTGGCATGAGGCGGCGACCTGCAATAATGTCTCTTGGCACAAGGACAAACCATGCGGGTGTGGTTCCAACGACGCGCAGCTCCATCGCTCTCTCTCCAAGGCGCGATTCTTTACGCATAAGCTTTACGGGGACCGCTTGTTTTATCGTGTTAAAGCTTTCAACGACCCTGTCGTAATCCTGGTATGTGAGTCCGTAGATGCTCATATGAGAGTGGGCAGTGGCGGTAGCTTCTTCCTCCACGGATTTGATTGAGGAGATGATTATATTGTTGCTGCCGAGTTTTCTAATCTGCTCAAGGGCCTGTGCGCTGGCTCCTTCCCCTACGGCGAGCATTGCGACTACGCTGCCGACGCCGAATACGATACCAAGCATAGTAAGCAAAGAGCGCAGCTTGTGAAGGAGGAGATTTTCAATACCCGACAAAATGTTTCGGACAATCTTTACCTGGTGCATCAGTCGTCCCCATCAATTCGCTCAATTAAACCATCGAGCATATGCAGTTGATGCTTGGTATGTGCGGCAACGTGGGTCTCGTGGGTGACCATAATTATCGTCTTGCCCTGCTCATTAAGTTCGACCAGAACCTGCAAAATCTGTTCCCCTGTGGCGGTATCCAGGTTACCAGTAGGCTCATCGGCGAAAAGTACCTGCGGGTCGTTTGCAAGGGCTCTGGCGATTGCGACCCGCTGCATTTGACCACCTGAGAGTTCGGTGGGGAGATGATTAAGCCTGCCTTCAAGTCCAACTTTATGGCCCAGGATCCGCGCTCGCTCGGCGCTTTCGTGAGCATCCCAGCCCAGATAATAAAGGGGCAATTCGATATTTCTCTGGACGGTCAACTGCGGTATTAGATTAAAACTCTGGAAGATGAAGCCCAAATGCCTGAGCCGAAGCTCACTGAGGGAGTCGTCATCCATGGTACTGACATCCTGACCTTCGAGGATATAGCGTCCTGTGGTGAGGCGGTCGAGGCAGCCGAGGATGTTCATCATAGTGCTTTTTCCCGAGCCGCTGGGCCCCATGATAGCCCAGAAGCTGCCGCGTTTAAAAGATACGGTGACTCCCGCGAGAGCTCTGACCTGCTGTTTTCCCATTTGATATATCTTCTCTACATTTTCCAGCCTGATTATATCAGCGTCGGGGTTGGGGGGCGATTGACTGTGCATTTATCTATTTCCATCCTGCCTTTTTTTTCGCATCTTTTCTCGTTCTTCGGGGGACATCTTTTCAAATCTTTCGCGCATTTTCTGTCTTTCTTGGGTAGACATATCTTCAGACCTGCGGCCCGTTTTCTGTTTTTGGCCGGGACCCATACGGTCTGTACCGGCCTTTCTTGGGCGCGGTGCGTTGACGTCTGCACGTGGTATTCTTTGACTGGCAGGCTGTTGGCCGTTGTCAACTATCTGCAATCTGTCGTTTATGGTCCCGTAAATCGCTTTATCATCATCTCTAAGAGTGTTCTCTGCGGCGGTTTCATATGCGTACTGTTCGATGGCGGCAGATTTAAGCGGGGGTGTGAGCAAGACGACTTCGCCTTCGCGGAGGCCGCTCATAATTCGTATCATTCTGTTGTTGTCCAGACCAATCTCGACTCTGCGCGGTTCGAAGTTTTTACCTTTTACGACATACACGGTTGGTTCACCGGCGACCCTAAGGACCGCCTGGACCGGTATATACGTGGCGTCTTCATATTGTTCTATGACGATTTCCACTTTGCAGCTCATTCCTGTGCGAAGGGTGGTGTCACTGCTATCGACCTCTATTTCAGAGTTATAGACTTTGAGGTCCGGGTTCATCCACATGCTCGTCGCATCGGGCAGGGGAGCGATACGAGTGACTTCGCCGAGAAAGGTTTTCCCGGGCAGCGCGTCAACTGTGATTATGGCGGGCAGACGGAGGCGGACCTTTTGTAGACTTGTTTCGTGGATATCAACTTCAGCGTTAACGGCTGAGCCGGTGGGAAGATATATCAGCTCCTGTCGTTCGCGCACGGTCTGGCCTATATCAAGCGGTTCAGTGGAACTTCGCCAACCACCTCTCCTGGCACTGGTGGCGTATATCACCAGGCCGTCCTCAGGTGCGTAAATCTTAGTTTTCTCAATCTGTTCCAAGTTCTTTTTTAACTTGTCATTCTGGCGTCCATATTCCGACTCTTTAGCTTTGAGGTCGGCTTCGGCCTGCACAACGTCAGCTCTCGCTTTTCGAATTGCGCGTTCGAGCGCCATAGTGGCCTGGCTGACATCGCTTGCAAGTTGTGAGACGTTTCTTTTGTAGGTGTAGTTCTTGAGCAGAGCGAGATTATTTTTTGTAACTTGGAGTTCGAGCTTTTTCCTTTTCAAGGCTAATTCATCGGCTTTTAACTCGGTCTGTGAGATATATTTTTCTTCGAAAAGCGTTTCAGACCAATCATATTTTTCCTTAGCGCGAGTAACTTCTTCGTCGGCCAACGTGATTAGGCCATTGGCTTCGTTGAGTAGGTTTGGGTACTCTCCCTCCTTGTATTTCTCCAAGTCCTGCCCGGCAAAATCAAGGGTGAGCTCAGCGAGGTTGACGTCGCTTATGGCCTGATTTTGAACCACGGCGAAAGTTTCCTTGGCACCAATGTATGCGGCGTTGGTGTTTTGAACCTTGATTTCCTGGTCAATTTTGGCGTCCAATAACTGGCTGGCATCGAGCTCAACCAACAGGTCCCCTTTTTTGACAGGTTCGCCTTCCGGTATTAGGTAGAGAATAGATGTTACTCCCTCAACCTCGTTCTTGAGAATTATCTGGTCGCGAGCTTTGATTGTACCGGACTTGGTCACGCTTATTCTAAGCGGCCCTCGTTTCACTACGAACGTAGCGAGATTGCTTTTTGAGTTATTATTGGCTTTGGACGCAGCAAAAATGACAGCGCCGACGCCGATTAGAGCCAAGGCTGAAACAGCGGTGATAAACATGAAAGGCCTTTTTTTGCGGAGGCGGATTATAGTATTATTTTTTGACATTTTTATTTTCCTTTGGAGAATATTCCTGCCATAGTCCTTTTTCATCAACTTTTAGCAATCCCATATCGGCCTGCAATTCCAATTCAGCTACTCTGTAAGTTACGATAGCCGAAGTCAAGCCGTTTTGTGCTGAAAGCAAGGCATCTTGTGCTTCCAGCAAGTCACGAATTTGGGCTTGTCCGGCCTCGAAGAAAAGATTGCTGCTTTTTACCCGCCTTTGGGCCACAATTACAGAGTTGGCCTGAATCTTAAGGCTCTCGCGCGATTCAAGCAGGTTGCGGAGCTGGTTGCGGACATCGAGTTTGATTTGGTCCTCCAGTATTTGTACGTCCCGTACCGCTCGCTCGAGAGAAATGAAACTATTGCGATAGGCGTTGCGTTCAGCGGTTCTTTCAAACGGCAAGTCAAGAGTGAGCAAAGCCGAGTACTTACCTTTGTCTGTTCGAAGCTGAGCGTCATCGGCAGTAGCTTGGGCAATTGAGCGTGTGCCACCGAGTTTAGAAGTTCCAAGGAGTGTAAGTTCTGCGCCCAGGGCATCGGCCGCCACTACCACAGCTCTCTGGGTATCATAGACCTTGCCGTCTGCGATTTGCAGATCAAGACGATTGTCAAGGGCAAGTTTTATGGCTGAAGACTCTTCTATTTCCAATGGGCCGGCATCTTCGGGGCTGGGAGCAGCTAATTCGATTGGTGCATCTGCAGGGGGTGTTTGTCCTTTTGTTCCTGCCTCTTCTTCGCCCATGATATGTGCCATTGTTTTGGATGCGGGTGCAGTCAATTGCTCCAGTTCGGCCCTATCTAACTCGATTTTGGCATCCGGCGGCAGATCTAACAGACTCTTGAATGAGTCAAGGGAACTTTTGTATGATTCGGTTGCGCTAATCCAGCGGTTACGGCCTCTCAATTCGTTTTGAACCGCCTGGTCGACCTGTATCTGGGACAATCGTCCTGCCTCGGCAAATCTACGTGAACGGCGGGCTGACACTACTGCACGGCGGTAGTTTTCCTCGGCGTTTTTGACCTGGTCCAGTTGTCTGAGGACACCGAGATACTGAGCGGCGATCTCAACGGCAAAAGTCTGCTTGAATCTCTCAAACTCATAGATGGCATATACGACGTCGCGTTCGGCCTGGGTGAGGGGCTCTGTAACGATATGTTTTCCTGAACCTCTGAGCAGCGGGATGGAGATTGTTGCGTCGCCGGCTATTCCGAGTGATGAAGCGTGGCCTAGGGTCATCAGATTTGCGAGGTCTATTGCAAATGCCGTAGTCAATTCGACTCCGCTTTCGAGCTTTCTGCTCAAACCGGCTGCTCCGCTGTATTCGGTGCCGCTGACGGTTCTGTTACCCGTTGTGTCAGTACTGATAAGGCTTTCGACCTGCCCAGCGAAAATGTTACGAAACTCGTTGCGTTCCAGGTCGAGGTCTAATGCGGCCTGGAAGATGTTTTCCTTTAGTGTCTGATATTCGAAACTGTTACGGGCGCCTATCTGCAGTGCCTGCACAAGTGACAATTGAGGTGGTTTGTCAGTCTCCAGGGGCAAAACAGAATCGAGTGAGGGCTCTGCTTTAGGATAGTCATTTTCCGGCCAATGGTTGACGGTCTTTAGTTTGTCAGTTCCCAAAGATGTTTGGCTTGCGTACGGCAAATTTTGTTCGAGCAGGAGCCTACGACGAAGAA
>Ga0114918_10000564_pt1 | contig 31962 bp, 26 predicted proteins | sample LantaG_FD_87015 | JGI IMG/M metagenome (GOLD analysis project Ga0114918, IMG submission 87015) | Deep subsurface microbial communities from Baltic Sea to uncover new lineages of life (NeLLi) - Landsort_02402 metaG | ecosystem: Environmental > Aquatic > Marine > Oceanic > Sediment | place...
GAGAGAGAGAGAGAGAGAGAGAGAGAGAGAGAGAGAGAGAGAGAGAGAGAGAAGAGAGTAGAAAGAAAAGAGAGAGAGAGTATTTTTTTTTTTCAATTTCATTTTTCGTTTTCCTTTTTTTTTTTCAACTTCCAGAGACCGAAAACGGCCACTTGTTTTCTCAAGACAAAAATCGAAATCAACCGAGCACGACGGGGGCTCCCCCGGGGCGCACGCCGGGCTCTCCATAGCCCTCGACTTTTCCTCCACTTTCTTTAACCTTCTCTCCCTGCCAGCTCCTCGGCACCGCGACCCTCCCGGCGAACAGGTCGAGGCCCGTCGCAGCGTGCCTCACGCAGAACAAAAAGGGGCGGTCCGCGCAGAACCTGAGGGGCTCCTCGACGGCGAGCATGGCGCGCATCATGACCTGGAAGAGAGGAGGAGAGGATGAGAAGAAGAAGAGGGCGGATGGAAAGAGAGAGAGAGAGAGCGAGAGAGGAAGTGAGAGAGGGAGAAGAAGTTGGTTTGACGACGAAGAAAAAAAACGTCCGAAAAACGAAAAAAAGAAGAAGAACATCAAAAGCTCTCACCACCGCCGTCGCCGCCGCCGCCTCGCTCCCCTCCTCGTCGCACTCCACGCAGACCTTGTGCAGCACCTCCTCTATGGCCGGTGCCGTCTTCCCCTCGCTGAACATCCGAGTGAACTCGCAGGTGGTCTGCGAGAAAGGAGCTGAGAGGCCCAGGGACGAGCGCAGCAGGGGGGCGAGCTTGAGGCAGGCTCCTTCGACCTTGAAGGCAGGCACGGAGACGTCGAGCCCCGCCCGCGGGGGGTCCTGCCATTTCCCTTCGTTCTTCTCCGCTTCTTCTCCGCTCTCCTGCAGCGCAGCCAGAGCCTCGGAGAAGGGGACCCCGGGTTCGGGGAGGGCGAAGACGGCGTCGAAGAGGTCATCGGCGTCCTTCTTTTCTTCTCCTTCTCCTCTTTCTCCTCCTTCATTGTTGCTCGAGGAAGAAATCGAGGCGTAAGGGAGCTTGATGGCCAGGGACACCACCCCTTCCTTGCGGAAGACCTGCGCCTTCCTTGCGGAAGACCCGCTGCCTCTTTTAAAAAGCTTGTTCATGAAATGAGCCTGGACTTTTTTGCCCTTCTCGATCTCAAACTCCCCCGGCCCCGAGAGCTTGGGGTCGAACTTGTTCTTCCACTGCCCTTTAAAGTACATCGCGTTGACCAGGATCGCCGTGGCGGAGGCCGCGGTGGTCTCGTCGATGATGGCGTCGATCTTCCCCCTCGTCTTCGAGGAGACCCAGGCATTAATGGCCTTGGCTCCACCTTCGGTCAGCTTCTTGGCCTCTGCTTTGAGGCCCGAGAGGCTCGCGAGGTAAGCCTCGGAGAAGTCGTAGCCTCCGGCGCACCAGACGCTGTTGGCAGCCTCGACTACAGGGGAAGAAGAAGCGGGAGAAGAAGAAGCGGGAGAAGAAGAGCTCGAGGAACCCGCGACGACCGACGAGCAGAGGCCCGCGACCGAGGCGAGGGCCTCCTCCGCGGAGCCGCACGAGCTCGGCACCAGCACCCCTCGCAGCTCCTGCTCGCACTTCGAGCCGGGCTCGGCGGCGGCCAGGGCCAGGGACAGGGCCGCGACGATGTTCGGAGGGGACAGGAAGAGGTTGGTCGAGGAGGAGGAGGAGTTTTCTTTATCGAGGTCGGACAGCAGCGCGACACCTGCGGCGTTGATGGTCCTCGCCTGCTCGTTCATCTTCGTCATGCTGCTTCTCGTCCTCGTCGTCGACCTGCTTCGTGGGGTGCTGCTGCTGGGGTGACGCGTCGAGAGAAGCACGCTGCGGAGGAGCGGAGGCGGAGGGGCCGCGGGGAAGCGGGGCGGGAACGTCTTGGAAAAGAGAAGCTAGATCGAAAGGATGACGATGCGAGGAAGCGAAAATGAGTTTGTGAGCAATCGCATCGTTTTTTTCCCCATTTTTTTCTCGTTTTCTCTCCTCTCGACCGTGCGCCTGGGGAACGAAACATGGCTCCTCTCCCTGGCGCCATTGCGCCGAGGGGCTGCAGGCAACGACATCGAAGGCGCCTGCGAGGTCGCACAGGGGTTGTCGCCGCCCTGCTGGTGCTGTCTTTGTTCGCGGCATCGTCGTCGCCGATCGATGGCCGTGATGCCGCCGACGCCGATGCCGACGCCGCCGAAGAGAACGAAAGCCCGCGCACCCTCTTCGAGCGCTCCTACTTCCAGCTGCCCGCACACTTGCGCGAGGCCGCCAGGGCCGATCTCGGGGGCGTGGAGTTTGACGGGAGGCTTTACGGCAGCGACGAGAAGAAGAAGAAGGAGAAGAACGGAGAGAAGAAAGCAGAAGCATCGGCATCGGTGGCGGCGGAGAAGACGACCTCGACCTCTTCGACGACGACCTCTTCGACTTCTTCGACCTCAACCCCTGCTGCTGCTGCTGCTGCCACCGCCCCCGCGGGCCACGTGAAAGTGATGATCGTGCAGCCCGACGCGCAGCAGATGGAGGCCATCATGCGAGGGGAACAGGTCAAGTGAGCGAGTCGTTTTTAACGGTTCTGTTTTAAAAAATTTCGGAGGTCAAAAAGGGTCTCGAGAGCGGGAAAAAAAACTCATCCGGAAAAAAAACCCGACTTTCCAAAAAAAAAAAAAAACTTCCACCTTTTTTGCAGCCTCGACCTCTCCCAGGCCAAGTTCATCCACGAAGGGACGCTCGAGGCCGGGCTCTCGAAGCTCCAGAGGCACAACACCAGGAGGGCCCGCGAGGAGCAGAGGAGCTCCGCCGTGAGGCTGGCGCTCGCGGCCGCGGCGAGGGGTGCGCAGCCGGTGCTCGCCCCGTTCCTCCCTCCTCGGCCTTCTGAGCCTTCTTCTTCCGATCCGGCTTCAACCAACAAAGCTGCCGCCGCCGCTTCCGCGACGGGCGACCCCCGCTCCCTGGCTTACGCCGTGGTCGAGGGGAGGATCGCCGACGCCGCTCCCGGTCGCGGCTTGGACGGAGAGAGGGCCGCGAGGGAGGAGCGGCGGCGGCGGAAGGCTCTCGAGCGGCAGCAGCAGAAGCAGCAGCGAGAAAGAGAGGAGCTGGAGAAGGAGAAGAAGCAAGCGGAGGAAGAGGACGAGCGCCTGAAGCGGGAAACGAGCGACAAGGCCCCTCCGATTCCCGCGACGCCTCTGCAGCAGCAACAGCAACAACAACAGCAGCAGCAGCAGCAGCCTCCCATCGCGGAGGAGAAGAAGAGCGGCGGCGGCAGCGAGGGCTTCTTCAACGAGACGCTCGCCTTTGAAAACGAAGACGACACCAACGGCGGCGGTGGCGGAGGAAGGGGCGCCTCTCTCGGCGGAAACAACAACAACGGCGACGACGGCGGGGACTTCTACGACGACGACGGCGGCTTCGACGACGACGACGACTTCTGGGACGAGGAGGAGGACACGCTGTTCGAGCTGGACCCTTGGCGATGAATTGAAGAGAAAAAGTTGAAAGAAAAATGTGTAAAAAAGAAAAAAAAAAGAAAAAATGAAAATAGCAGAGAAAAAGAAAGTTCGTTTTTTTTTTTACAATCGCTCTGCCGCGGAGAAGGCTTCTTTTTTTCTCTCTCTTTCGCGTGCGTTGATAATACCTGATGCAAAGTGAATAAAGTTGGCTGCGGGAGCGGAAGGGGAGAAAGAGCGAGAGAGGGAGAGGGGGAAAGCGAAGAGAGCGTTCATAGCGGCTCTTTTCGTTTCTCTTTCTCTTTTAATTTCTCTTTCTCTTTTCATTTCTCTTTCTCTTTTCATTTCTCTTTCTCTTTTCATTCGCCGCAGCAGCTCCCGGGCACGCCGACGAAGTAAGACCCGACGTTTGCCACGAACCGCGCGGCGTACCTCTCCGGGGACTGGACCGTCCCCGCGGAAGCGAAGGGAACGACGACGACGGGGTCGGAGGAGGAGGGAAGAGGGAGGGCGGCGGCAGGAGCTCCTGCTTCGGCGAGCTGAGGCGTGGCCGCTGCCGTTGCAGTCGTCGGCCAAGGGAGCAAGCTCGGGAGCCTTTGCTGTTGTTGCCGTTGCTGCGAAGCAGCAGCGGCAGCGCTCGCCTTCGAGCTGCTGCTGCTCACCGAGGCCACGACGGCCGCGGCGGCCGCCGCGACGGGCGCGAAAGCCGAAGAGACCTGGGACGCGGGGTTCGGCGTCGGCGCCCTCGAGAGCGCCGCCGGAGGCGTCGGATTTTTTGTCCCCTCGCCGCCGCCGCCGCCGCCGCCGTCGCTCATGCCTCCTCCTCCGCCGCCTCCGCCTCCTCCTCCGGAAGCCCTCGCCGCGGCCGCTTTCGCCCACCGCTCCACGCGCTTGTCCCAGGTGTACTGTCTGAGGTAGTCGACGATTCCCACGACGAGCAGCAGAGGCCTTTCTTTTTGAGGCTTCGGGTTCTGTTGCTCTCCACCGCCGTCGTCGCCGTCGCCGTTTTTCGCTTTCTCTTCGTCGTCTTCAACCTCTCCGCCGCCTTCCACCACCGCCGCCAGCAGCGAGTAGTCCATGATCCCCGCGGCCGCCAGCATCGCCGCGTCCCTCGCGAGGCCTCGCGCGAGCTCCGCGCGGGTCTCGACGCCCAGGAGCGCGACGGGGCTCCCCGAGGCGAGCAGCGCGCGCGCGTCCCTATCGAGCAGGGGCGCCGCCGAAGAGGAAGAAGAGGAAGTCGGAGCGCCGGCGGCAGCGGCTCCTCCTTCGCCGTTCGCGTCCGCCTTCGTCGGAGTCGTCGCCGCGTGAGGCTGCGAGTGGTGGCGCCCCGAAAGGCAAACGTCGGCGCCCTTCAGGTCGAAGAAGGAGAAGCGCGGCTGAGAGGGACCCCCGCGAGAGGAGGAGCGGAAGACGTTTTCCATCACCACCAGCTCTAGAGTGTAGCTCCCGCTCGCCGCCGCCGCCGCTGTCGCCGTCGTCGCTGTTGCCGAGGAGGACGAAGAAGACGCGTTCGCGCCTTCTCCTCCTCCTTCGGGCCTAAAAGAGACCGTGTAGATTCCCATGATCCTGGCGAGGAGCGTGCCGGCGCCGGCGCCGCTGGGAGAAGAAGAAGAGCCGCCTCCGTTTCCGCTTCCGCTTCCGTTTTCGCCGCCGACCCCAAACCGCGCAAAGTAAGCGGGGGCCAGCGCCGCGAACGACCTCCTCTCCCCCGGGGTCACGGCCTTCACCACGTACGCCCCGTCGGCGCTCTGCGCGAAGGTCGCCCTCGATTTTCCCCCCAGCGCAGCCCACGGCACGGACCGCGCAAGCGAGGCCGCGAACGCCGCATCGCCGCCGTCGACGCTCCGGGAGCGCAGCGCGGAGAACTGCGGCGCGAACCAGGCCCGGACGCGGAGCGTGGCGCGCCCCGCCGCGGGTCCTGGGGAGTCGTCGCGGACGGAGGCGTCGAAGTGGGGGGTGGTCGGCGGTGGGGGTTGAGAAAGATGAGGTTGTTGCTGTTCCGTCGTCGTCGTTGTCGTCGTCGCCCCCGACGTCGAATTCGAAGAACCCGAAGAAGAAGACGCAAGGGCGGAGGCGACGAAGCTCGCGTGCGCCTGCGACGTCAGGAAGTAGGCCACGACGGTGGTCGGGTCGTCGTCTCGGACCGTGACGAAGCGGCCCCCTTCGCCCGGAGGCAGCAGGGCGCGCCCTCCGACGCGGAGGACAGGGGTCGTTATCGTCGTCGTCGTCGTCGTCGTTGCAACGGCAGAAAAAGGTTGCTGCGGCGACGACACCGACGAGGGCGAAGCTGCCGCCGTTGCTGCCGGTTCCTCTTTTAGCCTCGGAAGGCAGAACACGCCCGCGCAGGAGGCGTCTGCCGGGGCTGTCGCGTCGTGCGGGGGCCTCCGCAGCCTCGAGAGGGCCGCCTCGGAGGGAGGCACGGCGAGCCGCGCTTCGAGGGGAAGGAGAGAAGAAGAAGAAGCTTGTTGCTGCTGTTGCTGCTTGCCTCCGCCGCTTCCGCTTCCGCCGCTGCCGCTCCCCCAGCCTCCAGCCCAGCTCCGCTTCGCCGGAGCTGCTTTATCCAGCTGCTCTTCCGTGGCGGCCGCCGAGAGAGAAGAGGCGGAGAGGCGAGAAGGAAGAGAAGCAGCGGCGGCAGCAGCGTTGCCGTTGTTGTTGTTGTCACTCGCTCGCTGCTTCGTTGGCGAACGGGAGCGCGGAGGGGAGGAGAGCGGCGAGGGGCCCAGGGGCGCGCCGCCTTTGTTTCGTCGAGAAGAGGAAGAAAAGGCCTTGCTCTTCTCTTCGTCTTCATCGTCTTCGGCAGCAGAGAGCCCCGAGTCGGAGCCGCTGCCGCCGTTGCTCTCGTCGTCGTCGTCTTCGTCGTCGTCGTCGTCGTCGTCCTCGGTTTCGACGCCGCTCTTCTCTTGTTCCTCCTGCTCTTCCTCCTTCAACTTCCTCCCGCGCCGCCGCCTCCTCCTCCCGCTGCCCTCCCTCCGCTTCCTGCCCTTGCTCCTCAGGCTCGCAGCCAGAGCTGGGTTGAACCAGCGGACGAGCACCGAGGCCGAGGCCGGGAGCCCGCGGGCCCATGCCGGGACGGACAGCGACGAGGCCTCCTCGTCGGCGGCGGCGCTTGCGGCGGCGGCTGGCTGCAACGCCGCCGCCGCTTTCGGCGTTGTTTCGCCTCCGTCGTTCTTTTCTTCTTTCTCCTCCTCTTCCTCGGCGACCGAGGAACCGCCGACGACGAGGTCCTCGCTGGCGCTGCCGGCGCTCTGAGTCCTCTGCCGCGTCAAAGAAGAAGCGACGCCGAGGTCCGGAATGAAAGGCGTCGCCTCCCTCCCGAGGGCGTGCCCCCCGCGGCCAAAGCCGCCCTCCCCTTCTTCCTCTCCTTCTCCTTCCTCTCCTTCTCCGCCCGCCGCTGCAGCCAGCAGCGCCTCCTCCTCGACAACGCCGGCGAACAGGTCCGGATCCCCCAGGCGAGCAGCCCAGCTCGCCGCGACCCTGGCAAGTGCCCTCCTCGCTCCGGCCAGGGAGGAGGTCGCGACCGCCGCGCCGGCGCCGTCGGTCGCCGCCTCGGCGAGCTCGCACGCCGCCGCCGCCGTGGCCGCCACCTTGGCGCGGTCCGAGGCCAGCGCGGACCAGAGGGCGCGCCTGGCGCGGCGCTGCGCCGCTGGCGGAGGAGGCGGAGGAAGAAGAGAAGAAGAAGCAGAGACTCCGTCTCCGGTTTGACTTTTCGTTTTTTCGTCATCTTTTTCTCCGTCTTCATCTTCCTCTTCGCGGCAGAAAGCGCGGAGCCTGGCCCGAACCCCCTTCCGCAGCTCCGAGAGCACCGCGTTCGCGTCGTCGACGAGCCTCGACGCCTCTGCGGCCAGCCACGCCCTCCGCGAGGCGCGCGGCGCCGAGACGAGCCTGGCGGCGGGAGGGAAAAGGGCGGCGAGGCGGGAAGAAGAAGGAAAAGAAGAAGAGGAGGAAGAAGAGGAGGAAGAAGAGGAGGAAAAGACGGCGAGGTCCCTGCCGTGGCCGACGACGAGCGCCGCCGGCGCGCGGAACAGGGGCTTGGTCGTCGCCGCCGTTCCTCCTACCTCCTTGCCGCCGCCGAGAAGCGGTAAGAGGGGCCCCTTGGCGGCAAAGCAGAGCTCCAAGAAGTGAGCCAGCGAGAGAGCGGAGGCCTCGGCCGAGAGGGGGACCCTCTGCGTTCCCGGCATCGGCGGCGGGGGGGAACAGAAAGAGGAAGAGGAAGAAGAAGAGGTTGTTTCGTTTCCGTTTCCGTCGTTTGCCGCTCCGTGCCACAGCCAGAGCGCCCCGTCTCCTCCTCCTCCTCCGGGGAGCGCCGCTTCGCCCTCCGGGACCGAGAAGGTCCGTATCTCGACCCTGAGGGAGCCGCGGAGGAAGACGGAAGCGTGGTCGCGGCAGGGGGCGCCGCAGGAGAGGCAGCGCGGAGCAGAGGGAGCTCGAGGCTTTGCCTTTCCTTCGCCGTTGCCGTTTTCCGCCGCCGCCGTCGTCGTCAAAGAACAACAAGAAGCGAAAGACCACAGCCCCTCGAGCGCTCCTCTCAAGGTAACGTCGGGCCTCGCGAACGGGTCCGCCCTCGAAGGGAGGGCCCTGGAGTCGTAGTACGAGGTCCTGACGAGCGCCGCGGGCACGCAGGGGTGCTGCGGAGGAGAAGAAGAAATCGAGGAGGAAGAAGAAGAAAGAGAAGAAGAAGAAGCGACGACGACTCGCATCGAGGTCGCCCACAGCTGCTGCGCCGCGAGGTAGCTTCCCGCAGCTTTCTTTTCTCCTCTTTCTCGCGCAGAAGCAGAAGCAGAAGCACTGGAGCAGTCCCCCTCGACAAAGGGCGAAGGGGAGAGAATAGGGGCTCCGCGGCGGGCCGCCGCTGCCGAGGCCGCGGCCTCTGCCGCCGCGGCGCGGGCAGCTTCGACGACGACGACGGCGACGGAAGAAGACGAATTCCCGTTTCCGTTTCCCTCTCCTCCTCCTCCTCCTTCGAGGAACAGCCCGCCCGACGCCGACGCCAGCGCGTCGGCGACGAACGACGCCTCGAGCCTGGCGCGCCAGGCCGCCTGCAGCAGCGTCTTAAGGACTCGTTTGGCGGCTTTGAGGCGCTGCCTGTTGCTCGCGCCGCCGCTAGTTCCGCTGCCTCCGCTTCCCCCGCTTCCGCTTCCGCCGCTTCCGCTTCCGCTGCTCAGCAGAAGCGTGCAGCCGAGCCCGGGACGAGGGAGCCCGACGAAGTGCGTCATCATCACCGAGGAGGAAGAAGAATGATTATGAGCCTGAGAAGCGGCGTTCAGGGGAGACGGCGAAGGGCGCGCGAGCGACGAAGAAGTCGAGGGAGGAGGAGGGGGGAAGAAGAGCGTCGGCGGGTGTTTCTCCTCCCGCCCTTGCCCCGCCTCCTGCTCCTCCTCCCCCTCCTCGGTCGCGGCGGCCAGCGCGACCGCCGCGGCTGCTGCTGCTGCTGCCGCTGCAGCTGCGGCAGCAGCCGCGGCTGCGTGCGCTGAAGAGGAAGAAGAAGAGCCGTGGCTAGCTCGAGCGGCGACGGCAGCAGCGGCAGGCGCGGCATTCGAGCCCGAAGAGCTCGAAGAGCTCGAAGACGAGAGAGAGTGAACCGAAAACTCCGCGACGGTGAAGACGTTCTTCTCCCCGAGCTGCTCCGCGGAAGGGGCGATCGGCACCCCGGCGCACCGCGCGAGAAAATCCAGAGCTGGGCGACGGGCCCTGGCAACGACGGCAAGCGAAGAAGAGGAGGAGGAGGAAGAAGAAGACTGAACAGAAGAAGAGTTCTCTTCTCTTCCTCTTCCTCCTGCTGCTCCTCGCGCCGCCCGCTCCTTCGCCGCCGCGGCCACCAGAGCGTCCAGGGCCGCCCCGCAGACCCCTTCCTCGACGACGAGGACGTCAGGCAGGGCGCGGGCCATCGCGGCCGCCGCGGCGGCGCTGAGGCGCTCCTCGGCGGCCGCGGCGGCCGAGAGGGAGAGGACGGCGGAGGTCGACGTCGCCGCTGTTGTTGCTGCTTCCTTTGTCGTCGCTGCCTCTCCTGCCGCAGCAGAGACGGGAGAGGACCTGTGCGGCAGTGAAGAAGCAGCCAGGGACCGCGAAGGGGACCCCGAAGGAGGAGAGGCCCCCGCGGGCAGAGGCGGGGGAGGGGGAACGGCCTCAGAGGAAGAAGCGGCGGCGGCGGCGGCAGCGGCGGAAGCCTCTCCTCCGCTGCTGCCGCTCTTACGCCCTCCTCCTCCTCCTCCTCCTCCTCCCCCTCCTCCTCCGATCCCGCCGGGCTCCAGCCCTCCTCCCAGCAGCGCTACCCTCGCGCCCAGCAGCCTGCTGGCGCCTCCTCGCAGGGCCAGGTTGCGCCTGAGGACCAGGCCCGGGACGAGGTCGATCCTCGGAGGCGGGATCGCCGTCGCAGTCGCTGTCGTCGTCGCTGTCGTTGTTGCCGCCGTTTTGGCCTCTGCTGCCGCTGCTCGAGGAGAAGAAGAACCCGAAGAGGAGGAGGGCAGCGGCGAGGGGTGAGCTCCTTCTCCTTCTTCCGCCGCCGCGACGACCTTGATTTTGAGAAAGTCCCTGGCGTCTGCCGGAGGAGCAAAGGCCGTGGAGGCGGAAGCAGAAGCGGAAGAAGCGGCAGCAACGAACGCAGAGAGCGCCTCTGGGCTCAGCGCCGCCGCCGCCCGCTCCGCCGCTTCGGCCAGGGCTTTCGCCCACGCTTTAAGCGAGCTCCCGTCCTTGCCGATCTCCGCCTCGAGCTCGCGCTCCTCTAGGAGAAGCTGTCTGGCCAGGGCGCGGAGGTGCGGGGAGGAGACCGAGGCCGAGAGCGTGGCGGCGAGGAGCGAAGGGAGTGAAGTTGAGGGCGAAGAAGAAGAGGTCGAGGGACCGGCGTCGACGTCATCGTCATTGATGGTTCTTCTTGGTTCGACGCCGTCGTCGCCTTTTCGTGCAATTCCCCCTGTCTCTTCCGTCTTTTGACAGCCACGATGTGAAAAGGAGACCTCTGAGAACCCTTCCAGAGGAGGAGGCACTATCGGCCGGCCGCGCAGGCCGTTATTGTTCGAGGAGGCGGGAGCCGATGCGGCGTCAGCAGGAGAAGAGGCATTGCCCATCATCATCATCATCATCGTGCTTCTTGCTCGTCCTCCACATCCTTCTCCTCCTCTGCTGTCTCCTGTTGCTGCTTCTTCTCGAACGCTCGTGCTCGTCGCTGATGCTCTTGTATCGAGCTGCTCTCCCTCTCGAGCGTCGAGGGGAGGCTCGGCGCCCGCCGGGGTCGGCATCGACGAAGAGATAAAAGAGAGAAGAAGAACAAAAAAGAAGCAGAAGAACAAATGATTTTCGGTTGCTTCGCTCTCATCTCTCGCCCCTCTCTTTTTTCTTTGACTTTCATCAATAACACACAAAAAAGACCGTCTCCTCCTCCTCTCTCTCTCTCCTTCTCTCACTCATTCAATCAATCAAAGGCTCGCGTTCAGCACCGCGTACAGAGCACCGGCGATAGCGATAGCACCAACGACAGCGGCGGCCAACTTTCCGGCGTCCCCGGAGTCGACCCCTTCACCGCTCGCCCTCCTGTTCCCCGCCTCCTTGCCGCCACCACCACCACCTCCTTGCAATTTCGCCTTCCTTTCCTTGCGCGTCTTCAGGTCATTGACCCCTTTGCCCGCCGCGCCGCCATAAGGAGAAAAGCGGCGTTTCGGGGCCGAGCAGACGGGGCACTTGAAGCGGTCGAGCGTGGTGAAGTCGGCGCCCTCGACCGACGGGACGTAGATCCATCCGCAGTCGCTGTTGTTTTTGGAAATGAGAGAGACAGAGATTGAGCCAAGGTCCGGCGAGAGAGAAGGGCTCCCCCGGGAAAGACGAGGCGTGGAGGTTCGAGTTTTTTTTTTCCATTTTTGTTGTTTTTCGATTTTTCGATTTTTCGATTTTCGTGGTGGAGGAAAGGTCGCATTCCCTCCCCCCCCTTTCTCCTCTCCTCTCAAACTCTTCCTCGCATTTCCCCTTTGCTCTCATTCGAATATACTCACTTGCAGATGTAGGCCTTGCCTCCGGCGGCAGCGCGTGCGGCGATCCGCAGGGTGCGCGGCGCCCTGCACGGAGCCGCGCTGCCGAGGGATGCGGCGGGCGATCTGCTCTTCTGCTTGATCGAAGGGGGAGAAGCGACAGGAGCAGCGCGAGCGGTCATTGTCCTCGTCGCGCTGGCGAGCATCTTGTCTTGTCTCAATTACGATAGCAGAGGAGAGAGGCTACTTCTGTGCAGCAGTGGACGATTTGGAGAGAGAGAGAGAGAGAGAGAGAGAGAGAGAGAGCGTGTGGAGGGCGAGCGATGTCGGGAAATGAAAGATGTGAAAGAAAGAGAAAAAAATGAAAGAGAGCGATGAGCGACTAGACAAAGTTTGTTGTTGAACCTCTCTCTTTCAGTTTTGATGTACAAGCGCCCTTTTTCTAATTTTACAAAAACAACGAACAAAGTCACTCCGGCGACGCCTCTGCTGCTGGCGCGGGATCCACTGTTGGAGGAGAAGCAGGCGACGACGCCGAAGTCCCTTCTTCTTTTTCATTTCCCTCTTTTCCATCTTTTTGCTGCCGCCGTAGGCTCTCTGCAACGACGTCCTCAAAAAGTTTCCCCTTGTTCGCCGCCCTCCACAGGTCGTCTCCCGCCGTCGCGGCGAGCGCCGCCCCGCCGAGCACCGCCGCGGCGAGAGCCACGTGCGCCCAGGCGTCCCCGCGCGTGGAGCGGGCAGCGACCAGGCGGAAAAGGTTGGAGAGGAAGAACGACGGGCGTCGAGTCTGTCGTTGAGAGCTCGAAGAAGAAGAAGAGGAAGAGGAAGGCCGGAAGCCGCTGCCCGACGCATAGGGGTTGTAGGAGGCGTTCGACCGGTAGTACTGGCTGCCGGCAGCGCCTCCTGAGAAGCCCGTCCGGTCGAAGGCGGCCTTTCTGGAAGCGTCGGAGAGGAGCGCGTACGCGTCCGCGACGGCGGCAAAGCGCGAAGCCGCCGCAGCCCTCTGCGCCGCCGAGGACGACGAGGGCAGGTGGTCGGGGTGATTCCCCTTCGCCGCCTCGATGAAGGCGCGCTTTATGGCCGTGGCGTCGGCGGTGCCGCGGGGGAGGCCCAGGGCTGCGTAGGGGCAGCCGCCGCCGCCTCGCGAGTGTTTGGGAGGGCTTGACATTTTTTTGGTTTGGGGGCTTCTTCTTCTTCTTCAGAGGAGGAAAAGAAGTCAGAGGAGGTCGGTGCCCTCTCTCTTTCTCTTCTGTTGTCAAATCAACACTTTCTTTTTTGGGCCTGTTCTCCGTCTTTGAAAGGCAAGCCAATCACTCGGCTGTTGCGTGGCTCCTCATCGCCTGCTCCTGCTGCGAGACGGACGAGCCGAGAAGTGGGAGACGTCGGGGAAAAAGGCAAGGGCGAAATCCGCAATCGTGTTGCAACAGAGAGAAGTCTCTTTGAAAAATGAACACTGCTCTCCCCCACAAGAGCATTGAAAAAGCTCAAAGGAGCTGCTACTAGGGAGAAATAAAATAAAAAAATGAGCATTCTCTCTTCTTCCCTGGCCCTGAAGAAGAAGCAGAAAAGCTCCCTCATGCCGCCGCCCGCTGAGGCGACGCTGTCGCGCTCGCCCTCTCCAGAGCGCGGAATGAACAAAAACGTGAAGGTAGGAAAGGGAGAAGAGATGAAAGAAGGGAGAGAATGACAATGAAGTTTGCGCCCTTCAATCACCAATCGCCATGGCGCTCTTCCGACACGGTTCTGCGCCTTTTTCCTCCGAGAAAACACCGCCAAGACAGAGCTCGTCGTCTTTTCTTGTTAGAGGCAATCAGAAATGAGGAAATGAAAGGCGTTTCTCAAGCACTATGTCGAGGAGAAAGAGGAGGGGCATGGATGTTTTTTTCTTCTTCTTTTCAAACTGCCGCCACAGAAGAAGCGAGAGCGCTCCGATTTTCTCACCCTCCCCTCTCTCTCTCTCTCTTCCAAAAAAAAAACAACCTCACCACAGCTCGCCCTCTGGTTCAACCTCCTCGAGACCGCCTCCGCCTCCGTCCGCGCCGGCGACGCCCTCAGCGCCTACCTCTGGCTCGTCACCGAGTCGAACAGGGCGGTGGGCTGGCTGCAGGGGGCGGTGGGCGTGGCCCAGCTCGTCGCCGCCTTACCGGCGGGCTGGGTCGCAGATCACCCCAGCTGCCGCCGGGACTCTGTCCTGAGAGCCGCGGCGGCCCTCGGCTTTTTGTCGGCATTAGCGTTCGGGTCCGCTCTGATCTTCGACCGGAACTCCATGGTGGAGCTGTTCGTGGCCGTGGCCCTGCTGGGAGCCTGGAAGGGGGCGGCGACGCCTCCCTTCGAGTCGATCTTTGCGGATTTGGTCGCGACGGGGGCGTCGGCGCCGTACACCGCGAAGTACGCGCTCTCGATGGTCGCGGCCGCCGCTGGCCCCCTGCTGTCTTGCTTTTTGTTCAAGGCCATGGGCAACGAGTGGGACTCGAGTTCGTGCAGGACGGTGCTTCTGGCCGGGTTGGCGGCGATGCTGCCGCCCTTGTGCGTCGCCTGCGCCTTTGATGACGACGCGAGCCTGGGTCGGAGGTCGGAGGCCAGGGAGAGCGCCTCGATGACGCCCGCGGCGTCGGTGGCGTCGGGGCTGTCGAGGATGAGGTCGTCGGGGGCTTCTCTGACAACAACAACGACGACGACGACAACAACGGCAAATGCGACGCCTCACAGGAGGAACAGGCGAGGTGACGGGAGAGGCAGCGCGACGAGGAGGAGGAGGTCGAGGACCGACAACATCCTCCTCAGCGGTTCGAGCGACGACGGCATCGGCGGCGGCGAAAACAACGGCAACGGCAACGGCGACGGCGACGACAACCAGACGCTCCACGGCGACAGCGATGACGACATCAGGAGGATCGCGGCAGGCTCCCCGCCTTCGACCCTAGCCTCTTCTCCTCCTCCTTCCGGCCTGACGCCTCCTCCGAGCTCTCTGGGTGGCAGCGGCGTCGACCCGGCGCTGCTCTCCTCTTCGCTCCTCCAACAGCAGCAGCAGCAGCAGCAGCAGCAGCAGCAGCAGCAGCAGCAGCAGCAGCAGCAGCAGCAGCCGGCGAAAGTCGAAATCCTCAACCCTTCGACCTGGCCCCTGGGGGCGGTCGTCGCCGCCCTCATCACCTTGTCCGACCTCATCGGCGCCCTGGCCTCGGGCATGACCCTCAAGTTCTTCTCGCTCTTCTTCCTGCAGGCGTGCGACTTGAGTCCAGTGGCGGTCAGTTTGGTCGGGACCGCCGCCCCCCTAGGAGTCGCGGCGGCTTCGATGCTGGCGGGCTCGCTCGCGCGCAGGCACGGCGGGCGCTTACAGCTGTCTCTGCTGACCAGGGCTGTAGACGTGGGGCTGCTGGTGCTGCTGGCGCACCTGCCGACCAACAAGGGCACGCTGAGTGGGAGCGGGAGCAGCAGCAGCAATGACGGTGGCGGCAAGCTCTCTTCTCCCTCGACGCTGCCGATGACCTCGGCCGCGACCGCCGCGGTCGTCGCCGTGCACCTCTTGCGGATGGCCTCCGCCAACGCCACGCGCCCGCTCGTGCGGGCGATGCTGATGGAGAACGTGCCCAAGAGACACCGTGGAAAAGTGAACGCGCTGGACTCGGTCAGGACCTTCTCTTGGAGCGGGTCCGCGGCGCTCGGAGGGGAGGTGAGAAGAGAAGACAGTTTTTTTTTCTTGGGAGAAAGAAGGAAATTTCACAACTCCAAACAACAACAACAACCAACTCACTCTTTCTCTTCTCTCCCCAATAATAACTTCAAAACAACCACAGCTCATCGCACGCTACGGCTTCGGCGCGACCTTCGTCGTGACCGCCGGCGTGAAAGTCGCGGCGATGCTCCCTCTGATCCCCCTGATCTTTTTGCTCCCCGAAGAAGGGAGGCTGAGGATCGGCAAGTGGTCTTGCGGCGGAGGCGCGAACTCGAATCCTCCTTCCACGGGAGGAAACATCAGCAGCGGGTATTCCTCGTCTTACGGGACCGAGAGCAACAGCGGCGGCAACAGCGGCAGCAGCGGCGGCGAGGAGAACGGCGGGCTCTCGACCGACGACGAGGGGAGGAGGCTGCTGCTGCCGCTGCCGGGCGCAGTGAATGACAGCGCTTCTTCTCCTCCCTCCCGCGTGCGCTCCGCCGGAAGGAGGCGAGAAGGCACAAACTTTCGCCCCGGGAGCGGCCACGGCCGCAGGGGCGCCGCGGAGGGCTCGGCGGAACAGACTCTTTTAACCTCTTCGACCGACGAGGAGGCGCCGGGGACGCCGTGCGGAGCTCAAGCCCAGCAACAGCAGCAGCAGCAGCAGCAAAATAATCATCAGACTTCTCATCAACAACAGCAGCGTCACCACCACCATCACGCGCGCCCTGCAAGGAACGAGTCGACGTTTTCGCTGCGCCTGTAATTAATTTAGAAACACAAAATTCTTTCCCTCCCCCCGCTTTTTCTTTTATCGTCTGAAAAGGATAACTCTTCTCTTTCCCTTTCATTTTAGCTTTCTCTCTCCGAATCTCTCTCCCTTTCTCCGTTGCTCACACATCAAAAGGGAGGGGGGGGGGAAACGGAAACAAGAAAAAAAATTAAAAAAAGTCGTGCGTGAGAAGAGGAAAGAGGGGCGGGGGGGCACGCGAAAAAGAAGTTGACTTTCTCTCGCTCTCCACCACCCCTCTTTCTCTTTCTCCTCTCTCGCTCTCCCTTTCTTTTTCCTTTCTTTCTTTTTGTAACGGCGGCGGTCTCTCCCTGGAAAGTAGCGAAAAAAGGGGCCAGCGGAAAGGGAGAAAAGAGAGAGGCGCGCGTCACCGACGGCTGCTTCTCTCTCTTTCTCTCCCCTCGCCTTTCCTTCTCTCTTTTCGCCGCTCAACCCAGGACCTCGCTCGCGCACATTTTTTTCATTCTTTCTCTTTCTTTTTTCTCTTCACCCCCGTTAAAAACATCAAGCCATCACGCTCATATCATCGTCGTTGCGAATCTAGTACTCGTCCTCGGGGGCCCCGGCCTCGTCGACGTCGCCCGACTCGGCCCCGACCTCTTCGTAGTCCTTCTCGAGCGCCGCCAGGTCCTCGCGCGCCTCGGAGAACTCGCCCTCCTCCATGCCCTCTCCCACGTACCAGTGGACGAAGGCGCGCTTGGCGTACATGAGGTCGAACTTGTGGTCCTGTTGTTGGAGAAAAGAGAAAGAGGGGAGAAGAGAAAGAGGAGAGAAAAAAAGGGGAAAGAAAAAAGTGTGAGAAAAAATTCGAACTTTTTTTTCATCATCTTCTTCTTCTCTTCGACCTCAAAAGAAAGAAAGCAAAAGAAGAACCAAAAAACAACTCACCAGGCGGGAGAACACCTCGGCGATCGCCGTCGAGTTCGAGATCATGCACACGGCCCTCTGGACCTTGGCAAGGTCGCCGCCGGGGACCACCGTCGGGGGCTGGTAGTTGATGCCGCACTTGAAGCCCGTGGGGCACCAGTCGACAAACTGGATGGTGCGCTTGGTCTTGATGGTGGCGACGGCCGCGTTGACGTCCTTGGGGACGACGTCGCCGCGGTACATGAGGCAGCAGGCCTGATTGATTGGGTGGGTGGGTTGGGTTGGTCGAGGAGGAGGGAGAGGGAGAAGAAGAGTTTGGTGAGTGTGGGAAAAGAGAGAGAAGGAGAAAAAAAAAGACCTCGAGCTTCTTCCAGGATTTTAGAAAAAGCTCTATCTGCTTCCCTCTGCTTCTTACCATGTACTTGCCGTGGCGCGGGTCGCACTGCGTTTCAAGAGGGAAGGAGTTGAGAATTAGAAGAAATAGAAGAAGAAAGGAAAAGGAAAGAGGTGAGTTTTGTTTTGAAGAGGAAGAAGAAAGAGATGAAACAAAAACCCGACTTCGAAAATCTCCTCCTCTTCACTCACCTTGGCCATCATCGACGCCGGCTCGAACGCCGCGTTGGTGATCTCAGAAACGGACAGCTGCTCGTGGTAGGCCTTCTCGGCCGAGATCACGGGCGCGTACGACGACAGCATGAAATGGATGCGAGGGTAAGGGACGAGGTTGGTCTGGAACTCGGTGACGTCGACGTTGAGCGCGCCGTCAAAGCGGAGCGAGGCCGTGAGCGACGAGATCACCTGCGCGATGAGCCTGTTGAGGTTGGTGTAGGTCGGCCTCTCGATGTCGAGGGAGCGGCGGCAGATGTCGTAGACGGCCTCGTTGTCGAGCATGACGGCGACGTCGGTGTGCTCTGTTAGTGGTTGGGAGTTGGAGAGAAGAAGAGGAAGTGGATCGAGAGAAAAGTGAGTGTTTTTTGTCGCTCGAAAAAAAAAAAGAAAAACCCGAAATCTTCAAAAAACTTCTCTTCCTCATCCTCTCTCTTCCTCTTTCTTACCGAGCAGCGAGTGCGTCGACAGCACCGAGTTGTACGGCTCGACCACCGCCGTCGAGACCTGCGGCGAAGGGTAGACCGTGAACCCGAGCTTGGACTTCTTGCCGTAGTCCACAGACAGGCGCTCGAGCAGCAGCGAGCCGAGGCCCGAACCCGTGCCGCCGCCGACGGCGTTGAAGACCAAAAAGCCCTGGAGCCCGGTACAGTTGTCGGCCAGCTTGCGGATGCGGTCCAGGGCCAGATCGACGATCTCCTTGCCGATGGTGTAGTGCCCGCGCGCGAAGTTGTTGGCGGCGTCCTCTTTACCGGAGATCAGCTGCTCCGGGTGGAACAGCTGGCGGTAGGTTCCGGTCCTGACCTCGTCAATGACGGTCGGCTCGAGGTCGAGGAAGATGCAGCGCGGGACGTGCTTGCCGGCCCCCGTCTCGGAGAAGAAGGTGTTGAAGGCGTCGTCGCCGGCGCCGACGTCGGCCGGGGCCTGGCCGTCGGGCTGGATCCTGTTTTTAAAATTTATTTTTGGTTTTGGAAGAGAGCAAGAGAGGAAAGAAGAGGAGGTTGAGAGAAAAAAAAACCTCGTTGTCGCGTCTGTTGGTCTCCCGACGAAAAAAAAACCTTTTTTTTTCTCTTTTTCTTCTTTTTTCTTACCCGTGCTCGAGGCAGTAGAGCTCCCAGCAGGCGTTTCCGACCTGGACACCTGTTTTCGTTTTGTATTTGTGGTGGAAAGGAAGAAGAGGTTGAAGTGAGTTGAGAGGGGGCCAAAACTCGAATGGCGACAGCTGAAGAAAGAAAGAGAGAGAGAGAAAAAAAGAGGGAAGGGAACAAGCGGAAAGAGAGAGAGAGAGCGAGCGCCGAAAGAGAGAGAGCGAGAGCGACCGACGACGAGCAATGAAGAGAGAAAAAACCGCAGTCGTTATGCCTCGCGCGAGACGCTGTGAGTCCTTTCGACCCCTGTTCTCCACCTGAACGACTGCGCATGACCTCTCTCCAGGGCTCGGCGACGAGAAAAGAGGGGCTTGTGAGGAGCAAGGCGGTCGCAACCAACGCGGAAAGATGCATCCATTTTCCTTTCCCATGGCGAAAACAAAGAAAAATGAAAATAGCAACGACGTCGACCTTTTCCATTTCGCCGCCCCGCTTTCAAACCCTCGGCAGCCTCTTTTCATCTCGTTCTCAACGCCAGAGCGTGCTCAAGACGATCACTACACGACGATGTCGAGAACGAGGCGAGAGAGGCCGACGAAGGGGTCGAAAGCGACAGGGGAAGATGAAGAGTCTCTCTCTTTGTTTTTCATTTTTTCCGTTTTTTCGTTGCTGCGCGCATCGTCCTTCACTTGCATTTTTCGGTTTCGCGTTCCTTCTCGCGCGCGCTCTCCTCCTCTCTACGAAACACTTTGACGTACCGGCCTGGCCAATGTGGAGAGAGATGACTTCACGCATGGTTGCTTGAGAGAAGGAGTGGAAGGAAGGAAGGTGGAGTGGAAGGAAGGGAGGGAAGGAAGGGAGAAGGCGGGAGGAAGGAAAAGCTTTCGCAAGAGGCAATGAGGAGCCAAAGACGAAAAGAAGTTCTGAACAAGAGCGGAGCGGTTTTTTCCGCTTTTTCAGAAGCAGGGAAAAAAAACTCGAGGAAAAAAACTAGAGTGAGAGATCGAACTAGTACTCGCTCGTTCTGCTTCTGTCGAGCTTTATCTGACAATCCATTACCCTCTGACTGCTCTCCACGTCGTCATCTTTGTCTGCTGATAAAAAATCAGAACACAAAAGCACGAGGAAGAGGAGCCAGAAAAGGCCATTCATCATGCCGACGACGGCCGACGACATGGAAGCTCCGTCGACCTCGATTGAAGAAGATCCCATCGCCTCCCTCGCCCACGTCGCCGCGGGGGTCAACGCTGTGCCCGGCTCCCTGCATTGGGGCCCGTGCGACCTGATCGCGTACGGTGCGGGACCGGCCGTGTTCCTGTACGACCAGGGCCGAGGGAGGGTCCGCGCGTCGCTAGTTTTGAGCTCAAGCGATGTCAGCGGCGTTGGCGGCGTCCGCGGCAACTGCGACGGCTCTTCTTCTTCGACCTCCACCTCCTCCTCTCCCACGGGGGGCCGCGTCTGCTGCGTTCGCTGGAAGGGGCCCGATGACGCGATTGCGACCAAGACGGACGAAGAGGAGGAGGGTCACGCATGGGCGGAGCTGGCGTCGGGGACCTCGGAAGGGCTCGTGGCGACCTGGAGGGTGCGGCTTCCTTCCGTTTCCGTTTCTTCCGTTTCTTCCTCGTCTTCTTCTTCTCCTTCGTCTTGCTGCGACCTGCCCTGGGAGCAGACCGCACTCCTGCGGGTAGAGTCCGGGGCCGGCGTGACGTCACTGGCGTGGCACGAAGAGGAAGGAGAAGGAGAAGAGGAGGGCAAGAGGTCGACGCTAGTCGCGCTCGCCGGGACCGAGGCTGCGGTCTTCGTCCGGGTAAGAGGAACAACTTCTTCTTCTTCTCCTTCTCCTTCTTCTGCTCCCTGGGTGCCCCTCCAGCGCCTCTCGATCCACCCGAGACTCGCGCACGCCGCGGCGTTGTCGGTCCTGGGAGGGGAAGAGAAGAAAAAGAGGCTCCTGCTGGCTGTCGGGGCCGTGGACGGAGCGACGCTGCTCTTCCTCGAGGAGGCTTCGGACTCTTCTTCTTCTTCTTCTTCTTCTTCTTCTTCTTCTTGGGATCCTCCTTCTTCGACCTCTTCTGCTCCTCCTCCTGCTCTCTTCTCGCCCGTGCCCGCTGCCGCGGCCAGGGGCCACGGTGACTGGGTGCGCGGCGTGGCTTTCAACTCGCGGAGCTGCGGCGGCGGGAGGAAGGGGGAAAAGCAAGAGAGCGAGACGACGAGAGCGACGGCGACGACGACGACGACGGAAAACGGCGGCGGGAGCTCTTCCATTTCCTCTTCCTCCTCCTGTTCTTCTCTGTTGATGGCGACAGCCTCCAACGACAGGACCGTCCGCGTCTGGGAGGTCTCTTTGTGCAGCGGCGGAGGGCGCGGGAGCGAAGGAGAAGGGGGAAACGGAGGCGGCGACGACGACGACGAAGACGAAGTTACAGCGCTCGCGGCCGCTTCCGCTTCGTCCTCCTCTTCTTCGTCGAAACCTTCTCCTTCAACTTCTTCTTCCTCTCCTTCTTCCTCTGCGCTCTCCGTGCGCCTCGTCGCGACGCTCACGGGCCACGACGACTGGGTGATGTCCGTGGACTGGAAAAGAAGGAACAAAGTCACGGAGCCGCCCTGCCTGCTGTCGGTGTCTGCGGACCGCTCTGCGAGGCTGTGGAGCCCGGCCGCCGCCGAAGACCTTGCGGAAGAAAACGAAAATATCGAAAACGGCCTGTGGCTCTGCGACGCCGTCGTCGGCGACGCGGGGTCCGCCGCAGCGCTGGGCTTCTGCGGGGGGTGCTTCTCTCCCGACGGGGACGGGCTGGTGGCAGCGGGCCCGGCGGGGGCGATCCACGTCTGGAGGCGCGAGAAAGAGGAACAAGGAAAAGAAGGACAAGTCTCTCTCTCGCCGCTCTCGCTCTCTTCTCGCCTCCTCCTCCGTCGCCGCCGCCGCTGGGTGGCGCAGCCCTCGGCCGGAGGGCACTGTTCCCGCGTCGTCGACGCCACCTGGGCCGGGAGCGACGGCGCATGCCTGCTGAGCGTGTCGGAGGACCAGACGGCGAGACTCTGCACGTGGCTGAAGAAGCGCGGAGGCGAGGAGGAGGAGGAGGAGGAAGAGGAAGAGAAAAGTTCGGAAAGTTTGACGAAGGCTTTGTCGTCGTCGTCGTCGCCGTCGCCGTCGAAAAAAGACCCGAAAGCTTCAAGAAAAGCTCAAACTCGTTCTTCTTCTCCTCCTCCTCTCTGGGCCGAGATCGCGAGGCCGCAGACCCACGGCCACGACTTCTCCTGCGTCGCGGCCGTGCTCTCGAAAGCAGGAGGAGGAGAAAAAGAAGAAGCCTCTTTCCCAGCTGTCTACGCGAGCGGCTCCGAGGAGAAGGTCATCCGCGTCTTCGAGGCGCCGCGGGCTTTCTCTCAGAGCCTCGCCTGGGCTCGCGGGGAAGGAGGAATGGGAGCAGCGCCCTTCGACTCTTCTGCCGACGCGGCAGCGTTTGGCGCCACTCTGCCGGCCCTGGGCCTGTCGAACAGGGCCGTGCACAGGGGGAGAGAGAAGAGAGGGGAGGACGGCGGCGACGGCGAAGGAAACGGCGAAGGAAACGACGAAGGAAACGGACAAGGTGAAAACGACGCCGAAGAGGACGAATCGATCTACCCGGAAGGTCCCGACGCCCTCCCCGCCGCTGCCCCGGCCCCTCTGGCCTCGAGGCCCGTGGAGGCGGCCCTCGCCGGGGGGACGCTCTGGCCCGAGGACGTCAAGCTCTACGGCCACGGCGCCGAGCTCTCGGCGCTGGCGGCGACAGGTGGACGAAGGAGGAGGAGGAGGAGGAAAGGCGAGGGAAGTGAAAGCGAAGGGGAAGAGGGAGAAGCAGCCTTCGAGATCCCAGCGCTGTTCGCGAGCGCCGCGGCGGCCAAGGCGAGCCGCTGGGCCTCGATCCGGCTCTGGAAGAGGATGCAGGAGGGAAAGAGCAGCTTGTCTCCTTGGGCGGCGGCGGGCGCTCCTGGGGAATGCCACGGCTTGACCGTCACGCGGCTGGCGTTTCGCGACTTTGACGACGACGACGAAGGCGACGAAAACTCATCACCGCCTCTCCTTCTCGCCTCGGCCTCCCGCGACCGCTCCTTCGCGGTCCACGCCGTCGAAGTGAGACGCGGTAACGACGACGGATCTATCTCCCTGAGGACGCTGGTCCACTGCAAGGGGGCGCACTCGAGGGCGCTCACTGACTGCGCCTGGGCCCCTCCGACTCTGAGAATTTCTTCTTCGAACTCCTCAAACTCTCCTTCTCGATCCTTCCTCTCGACCTCCTCCCGCGACGGCAGCGTCAAGCTGTGGTCGCTGCTACTGCCCCCTTTGAGCCCGGAGGCGAAGGACGAGCTGCTGGCGGAGGCGGAGCTGGCGCTGGAGCTGGAGCTTCCCAGGGCGCCGGTGGAGGTGACGGCGCTGGCGTTCGCCCCTCGCTGTTCTCGTTCTCCTTCTTCTTCCTCCTCTTCTTCGAGCTCGATGGCAACGCTCGCCGTCGGGCTCGGCGACGGCGGCGTGCAGCTCTGGCGGGTCCGGCTGTCCCCAAGCCCTTCCTCTCCTTCTTTATCGCTTCTGTGGTCCGCCCCGGCGGCGCAGAGGCACGCCGCGGGCGTGCGGAGGCTGGGCTTTGCGCCCGGGTGGGCGCGGTTTGGAGAAGGAGGAAGAGAAAGAGAAGGGAAAGGGGAAGGAGAAGAAAGAGCTTGCTGTTGGCTAGGGAGCGCCGGGGACGACGGCGCTGTGCGGGTCTTCCGGGTGCTGAGTTGAAGTTTTTCTCCCTCCTGTGTAAATTAGAGCTGCTTTTCTTCGGGAACTTGAAAGGGCGCGCGCGTGTGTGTGTGGCGAGGGGAGGGAGAGAGAAAGAGAGAGAGAGTTTTGGGTCGAGGAGGGTCGAGGTCCAAAGTTTTTTTTTTTGAGCGAAAAAAAAAGAAAAAAATAAGGAGGAAGAAAACCAAGTTCGGAGGTAGAGAGGCAAAAAGAAAACAGAGAGACCTCTCTGTGCCACGGAGGACAAACAAGGCGAAGGCGGAGGACAAACCAAGGCTTAGTCTTTGCTTCCTCACGAAAAAAAAAAAACACTCGCCCGAAACTCCGCAAGACAATTCGCCGAAACCTTTTTCCGACCGTTGGTCTGACGCGGGAAAAGAGGCCCCAATTTCCCTCTTCCCTTCTGTCCTGGGGTGGGCAAAAAATAGCGTGCGCTTCAATCCGGGCTGCACGCCGGTCGCGCTCACGGCTTTGAGGGCTCCACGAGCCTTTTCAATTCAACTAAAAAAGAGAGAAAAAGAAACAAACTTTCCATCGCCTCGACGCCACGACACCTACTTCGATCGTTAATGCTTCAGCCGCCCCTGGTCCCTCCGCCGACTCCAAACCAATCCCAGAAAGGCACGACGAATTAAAAAGATGGAGGCAATCGCACGAGAAACGAGCGCGGTAACAAGCGCGAGGACAACGGAGCCAAAGGGCGCTGCCGCCGCTTCTTCTTCTCCTTCGACAATGACGAAAGGAGGAGAAGAAGCGTTGAAGCGAAAGGCTGGAGCGGCTTCGACAGCGCCCACGCTTCTCGCTCCCTCTTCTCCCCCTTCTTCTTCTCTTCGTCCTTGTCCTCCTCTTCCTCCTTCTGCTCCCACGAGCCCAGGCAGCAGCATCCCGACAATCAAAAACAACCTCGCTTCTCCACCGGCGACAGCAGCAGCAGCGCTGCTCCAGAAGAAGAAGAAAGAGAAAAAGCAAGCGCCGCCAAAGAAGCAAAAGACCCTCTCGCGCCGCCTCAACTCTGTCGAGGCCTTTTTCGCGTGGGGCGCCGAGGTCAAGGGCGCGTTCTCGATCGGGCTCTGCGTCCAGCTGCGGAGTATTAAAAACAAAATCCACCCTCTGCTGCTCGAGGTCGCGGTCTCGGAGGCGTCGCTGCTCGACCAGCCCCTGGCCCGCTGCCTGACGACCAACGCCGACTCGTTCGTCCCCTTCCGGATGCCGCGCGTCTGGCTTCACTTGGGCGCGCCGGCGCCGGAGTTCGTCGTCGTGGAGAGAGAGGGCGACGCGCACTGGGAGAGGGAGCTGGAGAGGGCCTGCAACAGGCCTTTTAGGACCGAGGAGGTGGTATTGGAAGCGGAGGGGGGAGAGGAGGGAGAAGGAGAGGGGAAGAGAAGGAAGCCGAAAGTCGTCAGGGGCCAGCGCGCTTGCTCTTTTGTGCTCCTCCGGGGAGGCGACAGAAACGTCGACGTTGAAAAAGGCGACGTTGAAAACGACGACAACGGCACCAAGCACGAGCTCGTCGTCAGGCTCCACCACGCCCTCTTCGACGGCAAGGCGGCCGTGGCCTTCGTCGGGGACGTGCTCCGGCGCTACGAGGCGAAGGTGGCGGCCCTCGAAGGGGAGGAGGAGCTCGCCGCGGCCGTCGTCGTCGCCTCTGCCGCCGTCGCCGCCGCTTCTTCCTCCGACGCCGCCCTCGATGGAGGAGGAAGCGACGACGGCGCCAGCACCCCGCCGCGCGCCGCCCCTCCCACCTCGGCCCTCCCCTCCCCCGCCCTGTCGAGCTCGCCGGTCACCCCGTTGGCGCGCTGGCCCTCGCTGACCTCGGCGCGGGGCGGCGGCGGCGGCGGCGTCGCGTCGAGGTCTCTCTCGCCGGTGCCGCGCTTGGGTTCCTCCTCTTCTTCGTCTTCGTCGCCTTCTTGGTCACCGCCGCCGCCGCCGCCGTCAAACTTCTTCTGCACCTCGCTGCCGCCCTCCTCCTCGGCGCTCTCGCGGCGCCTGGGGCCCCGGGCCTACTTCACCCGCATCGTCGCCAACGTCATGCTGATGCACGAGGGCCTGGCTCTGGCCAGGAAGGGCCTGGGGCTGAAGCTGGTGGCGGCGACGGAGGTAGGAGAGGGAGAGGGAGAGGAGGAGGAGAAGGAGAAGAAGAAGGAAAAGAGCAACGACAACGCCGCCTCTCTTCCTCCTTCCCTTTCTCCTTCTCCCTCTCCCTCTTCCACTCCTTCTTCGGAAGAGCGCTGCTCCGTCTCCACCTCGTCCCTCTCCGTCGAGGAGACCCGCGCCCTCCTGTGTGCCTGCCGCTGCCAGGGCTCCTCGGCCAACTCGGCGCTGGCCGCAGCGGCGCTGGCGTCGGCCGCTGCCGTCGGCTCCGTTAGCCGGCGCAGCGGCGGGCTGTCGCTGCAGACCCACTTCGACCTCCGCCGGCAGCTGCGGGCGGCGAAGTCGTCGTCTTCTTCTCCCGTGGGGCTGTGCTCCTTCTCGGAGATCAAGTGGTTCCCGCGCGGGGCGTTCGAAGACGGGAAAGGAAAGGAGGGCGGCGACGGCGACGACTGCGACGACGACAGAGGCGGCGGCAAGGTGGCGAAGCTGTGGGAGTTTGCTCGGGCTTACGGGAGGAGCGTCCGCGCTGCCGGGAAGGTCCCCGAGGGCGCCGGGCTGATGGAGAGGCTCCTGGGTCCCTGGAGGATGGCGCCGCCGCTGACGTTCAGGCTCCAGGTGAGGAAGGGGCGTGGGGGTTTTGGTTTTGAGAAATGGAGGAAAAAGCGCGACGAAAAGCGAAAAAGCGAAAAAGCGAAAAACAAAAAAAAACTCAAAAAAAACTTTTTTCAAATCTCCTCTCTCTCTCTTCTCTCCAGGTCGTCCCCCACATCCTCAAAGAGACCGCCGCGGCAGAGAAGCGCGGCGAGGCCTTCTCCAGCGTCGACGTGGGCCTGTCCAACCTGGGAAGGGTCGACCTCTTGAGCGCGGACGCCTCCTCGAGGACCCGTGCGCCGCTCGACGCTTCTTCTTCTTCCTCGCGCGCCGCTTCTTCCTCGCGCTCGGCCTCGTGCGCGTCGCTGTCCTCCCTCTCCGACGGCGAGGAGGCGACCAGCAGCAGCAGCTCTTCTCCTTCTCCCCTTCCCTCGCTGGCCACGCGAGGGGTGTTCTTCCTGGCCGGCAGCCAGCAGCTCGGCCCGACGCTCGCGCTCAACGCGGCGACGGCCGGCGGTAGGCTCTGCCTCGTCGCTGTGACCCGCTCCTCGTCCTCGTCCTCCTCTTCCTCCTCCTCCTCCTCCTCCTCCTCCTCGTCCTCGTCTGCTGCTTCAACGGACAGGGTGCGAGAGAAGGTGCTGGAGGAGGTCGTGGGGAGGCTGAGGGCGATGGCGGCGTCTGCTGCCACGGCCGCGGAGGCTTGAAACAAAGAATTTTTTGGGTTTTGGATTTGATTTTTTTGTTTGTCTCTTCTAGTTGAGTAGAGAGGGAAAAAAAAGAGAGCTTCTATGCCCTTTTTTCTTTTTTCTTAAACCCCACCTTTTCTCCATTGTCCCCCCACCCCCCTTTCCCTCTGCTTAGCACACTATTATACTTTAATGAAAGAATGCGCGCCATTGCCTTAGAACTCTGAAGAAAATCGCAACTGCACACTTGTTATTAGAAGGAAAAAAAAATGATAAACGCTACTAGAAGGAAAAAAAAGTTTGTTTGAGGTTTTTTGTTTCTTGTTTTTTTGCACGGGAAAAGAATGGAAAAAGGAAAAGAAAGTATCTAATGTTTAAAACAACGCGAACCGTTCTTGAAAAACAGTTGCGAACGGACGCAGCAGTGGCGCGTGTGCGAAAGAGAGAGGAAAAGGAAGCAAGAAGAACAGGGAACGAGAAAAGGGAAAGAGCTCGTCGTCGCCGTCGTCGTCGCAACTCTATCTCTCTCCCTCTTTCTCCTTCTCCGTCCCGCCTTCCAATTTAAAGGTATCATTCTCTTTCTTCTCTTCCAACCCTCTTCAAGCCCCTCGCCTCACCGGGTCGCAGACCACGTTCGTTCCCGGGGCACCAACGCGCTCCATCGACCGAAGCCTGACTTCTTCTTGGAGCTTCCAGTCGGGCGCGAACGACGGGATCGACTCGCGCGTGCGGTGGTTGAAGATCCTGGGCTGGGCGAAGACGCACAGGCCCGCGAGGCCGAAGAAGGCCGCTGTGACATGGTTGGAGGGGTTGGTGGGGGTGTTGGAGGTTGTGGGCGTGAGAGAGAGGAGGAGGTCGAGGTCGAGGGGTCGAGGGCGCGATTGACGCTCTTCGCGGCAGCGGCCCCTCGAACAAGAAAAGACATTTCGGTTTCCCGTTGCTCCCCCCTCTTCTGCGCGTCCCAGGCCCCCTTTTCCCCTGCTCACCGATCGTGGGGCCCACGGAGCTCAAGGACGCGAGGTGAGACACCATTTTGAGCTCAGGAAAGAGAGGAGAAAGACGGCGCGGAGAAAGTTTGGATTGTTGTTGATTTTGTCTTTTTTTCTTTTTTTCGAGAGTTTTGACTGAGCTTACCTTTTTCGTTCCTTCAGAAATATTTTCGAGCTCGATCATCGACGAAGAAAAAAGAAGAAAAAAAGCGACACCAAAAAGACGCCCTCTCGCGCCGCGCCACTTTCTCACCTTTCTTCTCTTTCCTCCACGCATAGCACCAGAGACCTCCTCTGTCTTCTCTCCACTCTCGAGCTAAAACAAAGAAACCAAAAAAAAGACGAAAAGCAACCGTTTGAAAAGCAAAACTCGTTTGATCAATTTCCCATCAACTTTTTTTTCTTTTCTTTTCCTTGCAACGATGGAGATGCACCACAAGCTCCGGCGGGACCCCAACTGGCACCCGAACGGCTGCAATCTCTGCGGGCAGGTAAGGTTGTTTGCGTATCTCTTTGCCTATACTCGGCGATTTGGGGAATCGAGGTCGAGGGCGACGCGAGGTAGGAAAAAGAGAGCGAAATCGAATTCCGAAAAAAGAAACTCACCCCTCTGCCGCCGTCGCTTTCCGACCTCCTCAACCTCCACCTCAAAAAAAAAAACTCTCACAGCTCGGCCACCAAGCCTCGGTCTGCCCCAACGGCACCGTCAACTGGCGGGAGAAGTACGGCGGCGAAGAGCAGTGGAAGAGGCATTTCGTGGTCTCTCCCGCGGTCTACGCGTCGGAGGACCCGTCGTGCTCGTTCGGCAACGGCAGGACGCGGGAGAGCTTGGAAGCTCTTCCTTCTTCTTCCTCTCCTTCTCCTTCCGACAAAAAACAGATCAGCCTCCGCGCCCCGCGCACCCCCTCGCGCGTCGCGGCGCAGGACACGACGGCGGTGGAGGAGGCCGCCAGGGCCTGGGCCAAGCAGAGGCGGGAGAGCGGGGCCGCGGAGAGCGAGCCGGTGCCCCCGGCGAGGAAGGGCCCGCGGGCGGACTTTGGAGGAGCAGGAGGAGGAATGCCATTCGCTCCGCCACAGATGATGATGATGATGATGATGCCTCCGCCGCCGATGCCCGGAGGCTTCTACCCTCCCCCGCAGCAGCAGCAGCAGCAGCAGGGGCAGGGAGGAGGAGGCTTCTACGGAGGGCTGCCACAAACGATGATGCGGCCTCCTCCTCCTCCTCCTCCTCAGCAGCAGCAGTGGCAGCAGCAACAATCTCGTCCCTCGACCTCTTCCACCGCCGCTCCCGGTCCTCCTGCTCCCTCAACGAAACCCGCGAGGCCGGCCGCCCCGGGCTCCCCCCCGCCCGCCGGGTGGGGCAAGGCCGTCGACTCGAAGGGGAGGACCTACTACTGGAACAAGAAGGACAAGAGCAAGGTCAGCTGGAAGAAGCCCGCGGCGGAGTGAAACAGGAGGAAGAGAGGAGAGGAGGAGAAAAAGGCGTTCGCGTGCGCGCGCGAGAGAGAGAGAGAGAGAGAGAGACAGAGAGAGAAGAAGCAAGAGAAAGAGTCGCTGTTCTTTCTTTCTCCCTCTCATTCTGTAACACTAATTCCAATCCTTGGCTTTTTTCACATTTCTAGATTGCGGCGTGATCGCGGGAAGAGAGAGAGAGAGATAGAGAGAGAGAGAGATAGAGATAGATAGATAGAGAGAGATAGAGAGAGAGAGAGAGCCAGACAAAAGAAGGGGGAAGAGAGCTAATGTGGCCGAGTCGGAAGAGGCGAGCTCGTTTCTAAAAAAAAAAACTCTCGCCACTTTCTTTCGTTTTTTTTTCCTCGTTCAGTCGAGAGAAGATTTTATGCATCTCGCTCCTCCTCGGCTCGTCTCTCTCTCCCTTATCTCTCGCCCTGACGCCAACGTCCCTCTCTTCTTCTTCTTCTTCTTCGTCGTCGTCGTCGTCGCGCTCTTTCTGATCTCCTTTCTTTGAAGCGAAGAGAGAAGAGGACGCGGCGGCGCAAAAAGCTCTGAAAAAAAAGGAGAAGAAAACCGAACGCCCAAGTTTTTTCGAATCGAAGAGGTAAAGGGAGAGAGAGACAGAGACGGACACGCGCCATGCCGCAGCCTGCAGTAGCCCCTGAGGGCGTTGCGGACCCTCTGGCCGAGCAGGTAGCGAAGCTGGATCTCTCCGGCGACGGAGCTGAAGGCGACGAGGGGCCGACGAGCGACGGGAACAGCGGCGGCAGCGGCGGCGCGGCGACCTCCATCGACCTTGCGGGTAAAGCTCTCCCGCCGAGCGGGGCGCCCCAGGCGCTCTATCCGTCCAGCTCCTCGGGCCCGCGCGGAAGGAGCGACCTCGAGCCCCGCAAAACGGCAGGCTCGCTCGGCGAAGGCCAAGGGAACGGCGACGGCGGCGGCGACGATGAAGATGAGGGAGAAGAAGAAGAAGAAGACGAGGGAGAGCAAGGAGGAGGAAAGCGAGCCAACAACAACGCTTCGTCGTTTGGCGCCGCTCCTCCTCCTCCTCCTCGGCCTCCTGCTCCTGCTCCTCCACCTCCACCTCCACTCGACGACGGCCAGCCCCAGGCCTGCAGCTTCTTCCTCAAGACAGCGACCTGCGCCTTCGGGAGCAAGTGCCGGTTCGCGCACCCCGTCGACCAGGCCCCTCCCGTGCGGTTCAACGTCCTGGGTCTGCCGCTGAGGCCCGCGGAGCCGCCCTGCGCCTAGTGAGTTTTTTTGTTTCGAGTTTTTTGTTTCGAGTTTTTTTTTCTTCTTCTTCGATTTCGATTTCGGGTTTTTGTTTTTCTCGTTCTCTCAATCACATTTTTGTTCTGCTTCCTCTGTTCCCTCTCTTTTTTCTTCCTCCATCCCCCGCGCGCAGTTTCACGAGGCACCTCCGGTGCGGCTTCGGCGCGTCCTGCAAGTTCGACCACCCGGAGCCGGTGGTGGCGTGGGGCCTCGGGGTTCCCCCCGGTGAGTTGATTTTTTTTTCTTCTTCTTCTTCGAGTTTTTTTCCCCTTCAAAACCTCTTTCTCATCTCTTCTCTCTCCTCCCAACTCTCCTCTCTTCTCTCAACCGCAGGCGCACCTCACGGCGCCCCTCCGGTCCCGGTCCCTTACTTCCTGCCTTTCGAGCAGGAAGGGGAGGCGAGCGGCAGCGGCAACGACAACGGCTGCCGAAACAACAGCAACGGCAACAATAGCAACTCTCGCGCGCCTTCCAACCAAATCCAAAACCAGGGGGGCCCGCGCCACCAGCACCAGCACCAGCACCAGCACCAGCAGCAGCAGCACCAGCAGCAGCACCACCACCAGCAGCGGCAGCCGCAGCTCCCGCCGCAGAGCATGATGATGATGATGCAGCTGCAGCATTCGCAGCAGCAGCATTCGCAGCAGCAGCAGTCGCAGCAGCAGCATTCGCAGCAGCAGCCTCTCTCGATGCCGCCTCTGCCTCAGAACGACGGCGGGTTTGCTCACTTTATCCAGGGAGGGAGCGCAGGCAGCTATCTCAACAGCCTCCTCCTCCACCAGCAGCAGCAGCACCAGCAGCAGCAGCAGCAGCTCCCGCCGCCGCCTCCGCCTATGCCGCGGCACCAGCAGCACCAGCACCAGCACCAGCAGCAGCAGCAGCAGCAGCAAGCTTACCCTCCGATGATGATTCCGATCCCCCAGCAGCAGCAAATGCAGCAGCAGCAAATGCAGCAGCACTTCCACGACGGAAGCCCCTCGATGGCTCCTCCTGCGCCGCTTCTGCCTCCGCCTCCGCAGCACCAGTCGCCGCAGCTGCCGCCACGCCTGCCGACCGTCGGGCTCGGCGCTGTCTCCCCTGCCGTCGCCGGCGCGTTCGACCACCTCCGCGCCGCGTCCGCGGCGGCCTCGGCGGCGGCGGCCTCGGCGGCGGCGGCAGCGGCCGCCGCGGCAGCCCAACAGCAGCAGCAGGGGCAGCAACAGCAGCACGACCCTCCTCTGCCGCAGATGGAGCCGCCCCTCGTCCTCGGCGAGCCCCGAGCTCCTTCGCAGCCCTCGCAGCCCTCGCAGCAGCAGCAGCCTCGGCCTGTCCCCCCCGCCGTTCAGCGGGTGCAGGCTGCCGAGGCGGCGACTTCTAATGCTGCTGTTTCCTCCTCCTCCGGCTCCTCTTCCGGCGCCGAGGAGTCTGACTGCGGAGGGAGCCAGAAAGCGGCGCGCTCTTCCTCGCGCCGCGGGAAAGGAGGCGGCGGCAAAAACGGCGGCGGCGGTGGCGGCGGCGGCGCTTCGAACGCCGTCTCTGCTGCCGGCACCGACTCTGACGCCCCGGCTGCCTGAAGCCTTTTCCCCGCCTTGTTTTCCCGATTTTTTCTTCGCTTTTTGTTTGTTCGTTTCTTTCTTTCTCTCTTTCTTTCTCTCCCGCCTTTCCCTGCTTTCATCCAGGGACGGGAGGGGGGGGGGGAAAGGGGGGGGGGGAGAGAGAGAATGAGAAAGGGAGAAAGAGAGAGGGAAAATGAGAAAGAGAGGGAGAGAGATGAA
>Ga0114918_10000567_pt1 | contig 31905 bp, 25 predicted proteins | sample LantaG_FD_87015 | JGI IMG/M metagenome (GOLD analysis project Ga0114918, IMG submission 87015) | Deep subsurface microbial communities from Baltic Sea to uncover new lineages of life (NeLLi) - Landsort_02402 metaG | ecosystem: Environmental > Aquatic > Marine > Oceanic > Sediment | place...
CTCGATCGGGTTTGAGCCGTCCGTCTTCAAGCGGCGGGTCAAACTGCTCACCTTGATGCGCCTGGTACCCATGATCCAGCGCAACTACAACCTGATCGAACTGGGTCCCAGGGGCACCGGCAAGTCGTACGTCTATCGAGATCTATCGCCTTATGCGATCTTGATCTCCGGCGGCAAGACGACCGTGGCCAATCTCTTCTACAATATGAGCACGCGCCGGGTGGGCCTGGTGGGAATGTGGGACGTGGTCGCCTTCGACGAGGTGGCCGGCATCAGCTTCCGTGACAGGACGGCCATCCAAATCCTCAAGGACTATATGGAGAGCGGCAGCTTTAGCCGGGGGCGGGAGGAACTGGTCGCGGAAGCCTCGATGGTCTTTAACGGCAACATCAACCAGCCGGTTGACGTGCTGGTCCGCGCTGGCACACTGTTTCAGCCTCTCCCGGAGGACATGCAGGACATGGCGCTGATTGATCGCTTGCATTTCTACCTGCCCGGCTGGGAGATGCCCAAGATGCGGAACGAGTTCTTCACCGACCACTACGGCTTTGTGATTGACTACCTGGCCGAAGCGCTGCGCGAGCTGCGCCGGCAGAACTACACGGAGGCATTTGACCGCCATTTCAGCCTGGGCAGCGACCTGAACACGCGCGATGCCAGAGCCGTGCGCCGCACCGTGTCCGGCCTGGTTAAGCTCCTACATCCTGGCGGTGATCCCAGCCGGGAGGAACTGGAGGAATACCTGGAACTGGCTTTGGAAGGGCGTCGCCGCGTCAAAGAGCAGTTGAAGAAGATGGGCGCGTTCGAATACTACCAGACGTCCTTCTCCTACGTAGATACCCAGGCGATGCAGGAGCACTTTGTCGGCGTGCCGGAGGAGGGTGGTCGGCAACTGATCAGCCAGGACCCGATGCCGCCGGGCAGTGTCTACACGGCTGCTCTGACCGACAGCGACAAGGTGGCGCTACACCGCATCGAGGTCGGCCGTATGAGCGGGTCGGGCAGGCTGCGCATCACCGGCAGTCCTGACCGGGCGATGAAGGACTCTATCGTCACTGCCTTCGACCATATCAAGGCCAACAAGACACGTCTGGGGATCGAGCGTGATGTGGATAGCTATGACTTCCACGTCCAGATCGTAGACCTGATGCACAGCAAGGAAGGTTCACAAGGGGGAGTGGCGTTCTTCGTGGCGCTCTACTCCCTGCTGCGGGAGAGGCAGGTGCAGGCCGGGCTGGTCGTTCTGGGGGAAATGACCATCCAGGGGAATATCTTGCCGGTGCGGTCGCTGGTGGAACCGCTGCAAGTCATCATGGACAACGGCGCCAGGCGGGTGCTGGTCCCGATTGGCAATCAGCGGCAGTTCATGCAAGTGCCGCCCGACATCCTGGAGCGGGTGGATCCGATCTTTTACTCAGAGCCACTGGCGGCGGCGCTGAAGGCGCTGGGGATGGGATAACTCAAGGCATTGTATTAGGGACAGCTCGCTCTCGTTTCTGCACTGTCGCCGATGGCCACAACCAGCGACCTGAACATCCGCCGGCTGCGGTATCTCCAACCGCCAGAGGTAAGGGTACAGATCTGCCCCGCCAGTGGGACAACCCCGACCGCGAGCCGGACCCCTGGCCCGAAGCGCAGTTAGCCGACTTTGCCGGCCAGGACTGCGTATTCCGATGAAGTCGTCCACGAGTTCCGGTCATGTCGTCCACCAGTCGGAGCGAAGCGACGCTAGCGTGAACATTATACACTCAAGTGGTCGGCATGGTCAAGTGAGAGTTGAGCTTACGTCGGGACTCTCCCTTGAGATTGAGCCGGTAGGCATTGTGGACCAAGCGGTCCAGGATGGCATCCCCGATGGTTGGATCGGGAAAGCGGACGTGCCACTCTGCAACGGGCACTTGAGTGGCGACCATAGTGGATGATCGGCCGTAGCGATCATCCAGGATTTCGAGCAGGTCTTGGGACTGGGTGCGGGTCAGGGGATCACGCAGCCAATCGTCGAGGACCAGGAGTTGTACTCGAGCAAAGGTGTCGAGGAGTTTGGGGTAGGAACCGTCGGCGTGGGCGGGGGTCGTCTGGTGCAGGAGACGGGAGGTGCGTAAATAGCGGACGGTAAAGTTGTGACGACAGGTAGAATGGGCAAGGGCAGAGGCCAAGAAGGTTTTACCGACGCCAGTCGGGCCCAGGATGAGGATGTTGAGGTGTAGGTTGATCCATTCACCTTGGGTAAGTTGGAGGACGAGACGGCGGTCGATGCCGCGGGAGGGGGAAGGATCGAGGTCTTCGATGGTGGCCGGTAGCGGCAGTCGAGCTGCCCTCAGTCGTCGTTGTAGGCGGTTGTTATCACGGCGGATGCACTCCCGGTCGACGAGCAGGCCAAGGCGATCCTCGAATGGCAGTTCAGTGTACTGGGGATTGTGAAGTTGCTCTTCGAGGGCAGCACGAAAAGCGGGTAGGCGGAGTTGGGTCAGTTTGTCGAGCAGCGGTTGAGTAAGCATAGCACATCTCCTTAATGATAGTAGGCTTGGCCACGGATGTTTTCGTGGTCGGTTGGGACAACAGTAGCAGGTTCTTCGGGTTCGACTTGGTCGAGCTTGGCATCGAGGATATTCTTGACCCCCTTGTAGGAGTGAATGCCAGCAGGAAGGGCGCGGCGACAGGCGGCTTCCAGGCGGTCCTCGCCGTACCGTTTGGCCAGCCGCAGGATGCCCATACAGGAACGATAGGCCTGTTGAGGATGTTTGCGGGAATCGAGAAGCGCTTGCACGAGTTGGGCTGTGTGCGGGCCGATGGTCTGAGCCCAGCGTGTGAACCGGTCAGGCGACCACTCCTGGTACTTCTGATGGGAGGGCGGCATATGCTCAGAGATCGTGGTGTGCCTCCCTCGGGCGTTGGTACGACGATGGGAAGCGATCCGACGGTTCTTGAAAAAGATCTCGATCGTGCGCTCGGTGGCGCGAACGTAGACCTCTTCGTGGATGAGGGTGTACGGGACGCTGTAGTAGTGCTTTTCGAACTCGATATGATAGTCGATGTTGACGCGCGCCTTCTTCCAGGTCGCGAATTCGTAGGGTAGCTCAGGGAGAGGCTTGAGGGCCGGTTGGTCCAACGTCTCGAAGAGTTCGCGGCGGGAGCGGCCGAGGTGTTTCATCAGTTTCGCGTCGAGTTCGTCGAGCAGCTCATGGATGGCCTGGTTCAGGTCGGCGAGGCTGAAGAAGGTACGATTGCGCAAGCGGGCGAGGATCCAGCGTTCGACCACCTGGACACCAACCTCCGCCTTGGCCTTGTCTTTGGGCTTGCGAATGCGTGCCGGAACGACCGCCGTACCATAGTGTTGGGCCAGGTCTTGGTAGGTAGGATTCAAGTCTGGCTCGTAGCGGCAGGGGTGTTTGACGCCTGCTTTGAGATTGTCTGGGACAACGATCTCGGGTACACCGCCAAAGAAAGCGAACATGCGGACGTGGGCGCTGATCCAGTTGGGTAGGTCTTGACTCCAGTGGGCCTCGGCATAAGTGTAACTGCTGGCGCCCAGTACGCCGACGAATATCTGAGCTTGGCGGACCTCGCCGGTGTTGGGATCGACGACTGACGCCGTCTGACCGGCGTAGTCTACGAAGACTTTCTCTCCACCTTTGTGGGAGATGCGCATCGAAGGCTTTAACCGTTTGGCCCACCGGCGGTAGAGTTCACAGAACTGACTGTGGCCGTACCCGTCCGGGTGGGCTTCGCGATACTCGACCCACAGGAGACGCAGGGTGACACTCTTCTTGCGCAGTTCGGTGTGAATTAGGGACCAGTCAGGACAGGGGATGATTCTTGAACTTGGACACGACGGCCTGGGGAAGAGGAGCCGAAAGAGCGCGTCCTCATCCAAGTCCGCGGGGATCGGCCAACTCAGTCCCTCTTCTTTGGCACGTCGCAGGTACTCACCAACTGTACTGTGGGAGATGGAGCAACTGCGGGCAATTGCCCGGTTCGTCAGTCCGCACTCCCACTTCAGACGAAGAACTTCACGTATTTTGCGCATGGTTAACCTTTCTTGGGACATCTTTACCTCCTTGGTTTTTTGGAGGTTAAGGATGCCACAAAACTGCAAGATTAGCCAGCGCCGCTTGCTACTCGCTCAGAAACGCGGCCGAGGATTCCGGAGCATGCCGTCCACTGAATCCAGACCAAGGCGACCACTGAATCCGGTCTCCCCGAAAAAATGGACGCCATGCTGCCGGAACAGGTGGTCGGCATGGCCCGGAACGGGTGGACGGCATCCATCGGAATCTCCGGTCGGCATGGCCCGGATTACGCACGCCTCCCGACCGGGTGCACGAGACCTACTACGTCGACTTTGCCGACCGGCAGCGCTGCGTGGGCCTCAACCTGCTCGACATGACGTTGGGGCTGGACGTAGACAAAGTGGTCAGCGACCTGATCGGCCTGGGCGAAGCACTGTGGTCGAAGTATTGGGGGCCGCGAATGGAAGCGGTCTGGCGCTACGCGACCAGGACGTTGGCGCTGATCAACGTCCGGCGCGTGGCGATGGGGTTGCCGGAACGGCAGTACACGATCCTGGACGTGCCCCCGCTGCTCCTGGCCCCTCGTGACCGGCGGGAACCCTTTCTGCTGTCCAACCTGCCCCTGGACACCCCCGAAGGGCAGGACGTGCGCTGGTGGTGGAGCCGGTGGTACGAACCGCTGCGGTCCAGCCTGCAGCAGGACGTCATTTCCCCCGTCCTGACGAAAGTATTCCGCCTCTCGGGCAACAGTTCCTCCCGCAGCGTGTTCGGCCAGGCCGTCTCCACGTTGAACCTGCGCCAGGTCCTACGCCAGGGAGGCATCCTGCTGGTCCACACTGCAACGGGCGAGCTGGGAGAAGAGATTGGCGGCTTCATGGGCGCGGTGATCCTGAACTTGCTCAACGTGGTGATCCGCGAGCGGGCGGCCCAGGCCCGCGCCCGGCGCACGCCGTGCCTGGTGATCGTAGACGAGTTCCAGTCCATTCCATCCGTGAATTACGGAGCACTGCTCTCCGAGCTGCAGAAGTTCGAGGTCGCTTTTGTCCTGGGAACCCAGTCACTGGCCAGGCTGCGGGCTATCGAGCGCGAACTTCCCGGCATCATCTTCGCCAGTGTGGCCACGCTGATGTCCTTCCAGGTCAACCACGAGGATGCAAAGTACTTGTCGGGAGAGCTGGATGGCGTTCCGCCTGCCAGCCTGGTGAACCTGGAACCGTTTCACGCCTACGTCAAGACCACCGGCCCCGACGGGAGACGGTTGCCGGTGTACTCGATGAGAGGCAATCCGCCTCTTGCTCCGGATCCGAGTGTTGCAGCCCGGGTCCTGGAGCAGGTGAGCGGGTACAGCCGCCTGGCGGCAGGCACCCAGGAGCAGGCCTCCCGGCTGGCTGCGGAGTTGAGCGACGGTGCGGAAGCCCGGCAACGCGAGGAGGAGATCAACACCTGGCTGCAGGCCCGGGAGGAGAGCGATTTCGTCACCGAGCAGCAGTTGGGTGAACTGGCCCGCATGATGGCCACCCGCTCGACCCAGGACTACGGGCCGAAAGCGGGTAGTATCGGGCGGGGAATGTCGGCTCGCTCTGAGCAAAACCGAAGGGCAGAGAGGAGTAGGAAACGGAGACCACAAGGTTTTCGGGCTCTCGGCGCAGGGGATGAGAATGATCACTAAGCCGGAACTCTACGAGGTACTGTGCCTGTTGCGGGATCATCCCTGGTCCACCGCGTCCCAGGTGGCCGGGCTGACCAACCTGCCGTTGCGCTCTGGGCAGCGGTATCTCTCCAACCTGCTTTCCGCGAGCCTGGTCCAAGCAGTGCGTGTTCCGCGGGTGCGAGGGAGGCTGTATGCTCCATCAGCGGCCGGCATCGCTCTACTAGCAGGGGGTAAGCGAAAGGCGAAGACCTACGCTCGCGCCTTCCGCATTGACTGCCTTCACCTGGCGCAGACGCTGCTGCGTGCGCATCCGCTGATGTGGGCACGGGATTTCCTGACCACGCTGGTCGTGCCCAGGGACAAGGGGTTACAGTGGGCCGTCAGCCCTTGGGAAGTGCGCTTCGGTCGGACCCTCCTTCGCCTCGATGCCTACGGCTGTATACTTTGGATGGGGCGCTACGTTCCTTTCGTCGTCCTGGCCGACCCAGGTGGGCTGGCGGTCGAGAGGTACGCCGACGTATTCAGGAACTTTGCCCGGTGGGCAGGTGAAGCTGGCTTTACCGGAGGTGTCCGGCCGGTGCTGGTGATGCTGACGACATACACGCGGCGGGCACTCCAGTTGTCGGTCCTGTGGCGAGACGTGACCGAGCGACTAGAGAGCACGCACCTCGATATGTTCGTAGCCGTGTTCGACGAACTGGTAAGAAATCCGGCGGGATGGTGGCGGGGAGGGATAGCGGAGCAGGGGCCCTTGTGGAGTGGCTGCCGTGGCAGCACGGTGGCCATCTCGCGCCCGTGGCCGTCACTGGCTCCGTGTTCCGGCTCCCGTCCCGTGCGGGTTCAGGACCTGGACGCCTGGCTGCACGAGAAAGGGCACGGTCGGCGGCGTCTGGTGTGTGCTTTTCTGGCGCTGTCGGGCAAGGAGTGGGAGGTGCTGGAGGGCGTTGCCCGCTGGCCTCTCCTGCGGAGCAGTGGCCTGGCGCTCTTGGGCGGGTACTCTGATGGTGGGAAAGGCTTCGTTGCCGGAGCCGTGCAAAAGCTGGAGGGCCAGGGGCTCGTCAAGGTTGTGTGGGAAAGTGACGCCACTCGGCGCGGTCTGGACTTGCAACGCGCCCAGTTGCGTGGACTCCTGGCGAAGGCGACGGAGAACGTGTCCAGGGGGAAGCTGGAACAGCGTCTGGTGCGGGTCGAGCACGCCCTGCAGGATCTTCCCGAACAGGGTGAGGGGGAGAAGCGCTACGTGATGTCCCACCTCGGCCTGGAGTTGCTGGCCGCCACCCGGGCCATGCCACCGCTGGCCTACGGGCGCGCTCGCCTGTGGCCGGTGGGATATGAAGAGGTTGATGGCAAGCGAGTGGTGGTCCTCCGCATCGCCCGCTATCTCCTGGCCTACCAGCACACGATTCTCATCAACGAGTTCTTCCTCGGTCTGCGACGCCTGGCCGAGGAGCAGTGGCGCCGGCTCTACAGGAACCATCAGTTGTTGATCTGGGACAGCGTGGAGTGCACCCGCTGGTTCTGGGACGATCGGGGCCGGCAGCGGTTGCTGCCAGACGCTGGCGGCGTATACCAGATCGGGCAGGAGGTATACGAGTTCTGGATGGAAGTGGATCGAGGTCACAGTGTGGGAGGAAAGCATGGCCAGGCGCTCAGGCGCAAGTACGAGCGGTACTATCTCTACCGTCGCCGGCCGGATGCGATCTATGGGGGAAGTATGCCGCGCCTGCTGATCGTGACCCGGCAACTCGGGCGCGCTCGACAGGTGCGGCAGGTGATCGTGGACCTGGCACGTGAGCGAGGGGAACGGCCACTTCGGGCGTACATCGCCACGCTGGACGACATCTGGAGAGAGCCTGAACGGCTGTCAGACGGGACTCTGCAGCCCCAGTCGGGAGATGACGGTGGGCCTGGGCGGCCGGCGCGCAAGATGATGTGGCCTGGGCTGCGAGCCTGGCGCAAGGTGGACGACTTCAACGCGCTCACCTGGTGCTTCGAGGGGCTGGGCCGCATGCCGCCAGGGACACAGCGCGGGCTGGATCTGGGAGCGTTGAGCCAGGAGACACAGGCCCACTCACGTCGTAGTGCCGCCCAGCGCCGGCGCAGGCTGGCGGAGCAAGCAGGATAAAACGTGCAGCGGTTCATCGCTTACATGATCTGGGCAGGCTTCCTGGCCCTGCTGTACTGGGGGATGATTGAGCTGGCTGTGGATCGATTGAGCGGCCGCTTACCGGAGGCTGCGCCTCTCTTGGAAGAGGTCCACCACTATGGGTGGATGGTAGGAGTAGTGCTGGGGCTGTTGACGGCCGGTTTGTTGGTCCACTGAGACCAGAACAGTAGCGGTGCAAACTGTAGCAAGGCGCGGTAGACAATCAATACTCAGGATCAAGGGGCGACGTGAGGAACGGGCATTCGAAGCCAGTAGAGAAGTTTCCGCATTCGGTGATCGTGCGGGCACCAGGCCTTCTGCCCATGCTCTACAAGGTAAAGGAGCTTGCCGAGGAACTGGGTATTTCGCCGCGCACGATCCGGGAATGGGCACGCAGAGGGATGCCTCATCAACGTGATGGCAGAGGCCACATCTGGATCGACGGCAAGGAATTTGCCAGGTGGGTAGAGACTCAACGCCGTGCCAGACGAGGCCCAAGGCTCAAGCCGGGCGAAGGATACTGTATGCGCTGCCGGCGAGCAGTTCGATTGCTCAATCCGGTCCGGCAGACCAGCGGCAAGAAAACACTATTGCGCGGTACCTGTCCACGCTGTGGAGCTACAGTCAATCGGGGGGTGCGAGATGGTGAATCGAAGTAACTACTTGTGGGTCAAGGCCCATCTGGACTATCTCTCGGAAGTCGCCCAGCTCAAGGCCAACTCGGTGGATCGCTACTGGTTTTGCATCAGACACCTCTTGCTCTGGGCGGATGAAGTCCCATTCAGTAGAGCCCCGGACATACGGCCGACCTTCCCATGTTACCTGGCCTCCATATGTCCACGTGGTGAGACCAGGACTTTTGCGCCTGCCACGCTGAAGAAGATCGTGAACACGGCCAAGCGGTTCTTCCTCTGGGTGAAGGCAACCTATCCGCGTGAGTTCCGAGGTCTTCCAAAGCGATGGATCGACACGCTACGACCGCCCCGCAGCGTCGAACCGGCACCAAGTCACGAGTTTGTTACGCTGGACGAAGCACTGCAGTTAGCTGCTCTGGAGATCGAGGAAGATAACTTGGCGCTGCGGCGCGATCAGGCCGGTGCAGCACTCCTCTACGTATCAGGGATGCGAGCCGGCGCGCTTGGCTCGCTACCGCTGGAAGCTGTGGACGTGACAGGCCGGACGATTAAGCAGTGGCCGTCGCTCGGTGTCAGGACGAAGAACGGCAAGACTGCGACCACTTACTTGTTGGAGATTCCCGAACTGTTGACCGTGGTTGAACAGTGGGACACGCTCGTCCGGGCGCGCCTGCCCCCCGATGCTATGTGGTACACACCGACTGTCAGCCGTTGGGGCGAGCAGACGCTTTCGGCCAACCCGCCTGGGGCTAATCGAAATGTCGCTATTGCCAGGCGGATGCGCAAACTCTTCGCCGCCGCTGGCCTATCGTACAAATCACCCCACAAGTTCCGCCACGGCCACGCTGTCTATGCCTTGCAGCACGCGCAAACGATGGCTGACTACAAAGCCGTCAGTATGAACTTGATGCACGAGGATATCCGTGTCACGGACAGCATCTATGCCCCCCTGGCAGGCAATGAGGTCCAGCAGCGCATTGCCCGGCTGGCTGATTGCACCTCGGCGCGGCCGCCGGTGGATGGCAACCTGGCGGCGTTCATTCGCAGTCTGTCTGATGCAGAGCTATCCCAGGCATTGGTTGTCATAGCTGAGCGACTGGTGCGGTAATGGTGTTGAGGACCAAATGCTTCACAGTCGCCAGTTGTCTGCCGGGCTGGCACGGCGATGGGCTTGCTGTATATCAATCTCTGCGATCCGGGCATAACGCCTCACCATATCCAGCGTGCTGTGCCCCAACAGAGCCTGAAGCGTGAACAAATCCCCGCCAGCGCGCAGGTATGTGATTGCAAAAGTGTGCCGAAACCGATGGGGATAGCAATCCTTGACTTCAGCCTTCTTACCCAGTCCTGCGATCAGTTGGCGTAGCCCATTCTTGTTCAGCGGACGGTTGAATATGCCCAAGAACAAGGGCGCATCAGGATCCTCACCATCTTCACGTTCGGCCAGATAGCGCCATAAGACGCGACGAGCCGACTTGCCTAGAAAGACGACGCGTCCTTTGTTGCCCTTGGCGCCGCCCCTTGGGCCATGTTTCACTTCAATTCTGCCCATCTTCTGGTCAACGTCGCCAATGGTCAATGAGCACAGTTCTGTAGCTCGCAGACCGGTGTCCAGCAAGGTCAGGATGATGGCGCGATCTCGTCTGGCAGTGGGCCGCCGCATCGTGAAACGTCTGCGGTCCCTGGTGTTTGCCTCCCGGCAGAACTCGCATGCCTTGAGCAGGGCTTCGACCTCCTCTTTGGAAAACGGCTCGACTGGAGCTATCTCGAATCGCGGAGCTGGGACTCCTTTCATGGGATTGGGAGAGCCAAACTCGACACTGGCCCAGGTGAAAAAAGATGACAGAGCCACCCAGACGTTGCGAATTGTTTTGGGCGAGAGGGGGTGATCGCCTCCTGCTAGTCGGCACGGTTTGTAGTCGGTGCGCAGCTAGGCGAGGTAAGCGCGCAGATCCTGCGTGGTCACCTGGTCCACTTCGGTATCGTCGACGTAGGCAACCCACTTATCGAGGATGCGCCTGTAGCTGTCGAGAGTCGTGGGGCTGAGGCCTTCCGCAGTCTTGTAATATTGGAAGCCGGTGACGGCTTTAGAAAGCAACAAACCCGGTGATCTTCGGTTCATTCAAAATCCTCCTTCTGACAGGATTCTGCGAACCGAACATCGCCGGGTCTACCAGAAAATCGTAGCCCTGTGGTCTACGGTTGCTCTCAGGTAGCGGGGCCAGGATTCGAACCTGGGACCTCCGGGTTATGAGCCCGACGAGCTGCCTCTGCTCTACCCCGCAACGTACATGAATTATACTATAACCTACCCATTGCGTCAAGGGCGATCGGCCGGGCCGAAGAGTAATTCCCACAACTCGACCCAAAACGGCCGGGACTCGGGCACGGGAGTCTGTACAGGCTGCGCATCGCCGGTCAGTTCTTCACCGGCGCTCGCGGGCGGCACGACGGCCACTTCCCCTGGCCTGGTCATCTTTGTCTCCTCCCGTGCCCAGTGCTCCACGTACTCGTCAGATTCGATGTACTCCATCAACGCGACCAGGTCGTCGTGGCGGGTCTGTTCAGCCGCCACTGCTTGTTCCAGCCGCATCTCTTCAGCCCGCATCTGCCGCGCAAGCGCCAGTTGTTGGCCGAACCCCCACACAAGACCTCCCACTATTGCGAGAGCAATGGCGATGGTGACACCAAGGGCGAGTTGGCCGTGATTGGGCTTGGGGAGCGTCATAGGACACCTCCTTGATGCAGTGGCAAGGTCGGGGTGCGACGATCACTATCTTTATAATACCCCGGTTCTTTCCTGACGTCAAGTCTGCCGACGATCCGTTCCGGTGCCAGGATGCAGAAACCCCGAGGCGGAGATTGGGCCTCGGGGAAAAGGTGCCGAAGGTGGGAGTTGAACCCACATGGGCATAAAGCCCACTGCGCCCTGAACGCAGCGCGTCTGCCTGTTCCGCCACTTCGGCTAGCGTGCTCCTGGCCGGAGTGGTTGCTATTTTACAATCAAACCCCCGTATTGTCAAGGGCGACCGGCTTCCGACTCGCTCACGAAGACACGGCGGTGCACAATCCACCAGTCGGAGATGGTATGGAAGCGGTCGGACCGGTGCATCAGGGGGCCAATCTGCACGTCGTTAATGCGCTCGTCTACGCCGTAGGTGTAAACCGGGACGTAGAGCAACAAGGCCGGTACTTCCTGCGCAAAGATTTCTTGAAACTCGTAGTATAACTCCCGACGCCTTTCGCGGTTGACGATAACCCGCGCCTGCTCGATGACTTCGCTGGCGCGGCGGTGGACGAAACCGGCGTAGTTCTGCCCGTTCTCGACCTGTGTTTCGTGCCAGAAGGGGTAAGGATCAGGGTCACCGGGCAAGGCCAGGTGGACGAGGATCGCTTCGAAGTCGCGGTGCTCCAATGCTTCGTGCACCTCCATCGCTGAAGCAGTCTCGACTGTGACCGTGACCCCGATGGTCGCCCACTGCTCGGCAAGCATCTGTGCCACCCCTATTCGTTCTGGCTCGCTCGAGGTAAGCAGGGTGAATGCCAACCGCTGCCGGCCCTGGCGCCGTATATCACTGTCTAACGCTGGTCGCCATTCGGCTTCGTCCAAAAGTGCGTTGGCTGTGTCCGGGTCGTGTTCGTAGTGGGGGATGTCATCCTTGTACGCCCAGGTGCCGGGAATCAAGGGGCTGTGGGCGACCAGCGCCTGGCCCTCCAGCACGGCGTCAATGATCTGCTGCCGGTCGAGCGCGTACAGCAGTGCTTGCCGCACTTCCTGCTCCTGGAAGAACGGCAAATCTGAGCGTCCCAGGTTGAGGAATACGATGCCGTATTCGGGGATCTGTGCAGAGAAGAGGTTGAGGCTAGGGAGGGCACGTGCACGTGGTAGATCGGCTGCCGTTATTTCGGCTATTCCCTCTATCTCCCCCGCTTCGTAGGCATTCAGGACGTTCTGGGAACTTGGATAGAAACGGAATTGAACGCGGTCCAGATAAGGCCGGCCCCCGTAGTAGTGGGGGAACTGTTTCAGCAGTATAGCGGTGATTGCCCCGGCTTCGACCTCAATTTCCTCCAGTTGGAAAGGGCCGCTCCCGACGGGGCTGAGGTTGAACTCCGCAGACGGTAGGTCGGCGGCGCGAATCCCACCTAGCAAATGGACGGGTAGAATGCCGACCGTGGTGTAATTAAGGAACGGGGCATAAGGTTCGGGCAGCGTGAAACGCACTGTACGGCGGTCAATCCTCTCGACCGTGACTGTCTGCCAGACGGCGGAGCCCAAATCGGGTGGGCCGGGAAAGTCAGGGTCCTGTAGCAGCCTGATGGTAAAGATTACGTCGTCGGCGGTGAGAGGGGTGCCATCGTGCCAATGGGCATTGGATCGGAGGTAGAAGGTGTAACTCAGGCCATCGGGCGCGATGTCCCATCTACGGGCCAGGTCGGGCTGTGCTTCTCCGTGCCCGTCCAGGCGCGTCAAGCCGCTGAATACCAGAGCGCAGATGTCACAGTCGGCGTCGTTGTACCCACTCAACAGCGGATTCAGGTGGTGCGGGGAGCCAACGATGCCCTCTACGTAGGTCCCTCCACGGCCGGGGCGAAGCACGGTGGTATAATTGATGGCCAGGTAGGTCAACAGGATGCCCACCAGCACGACGCCAAGGAGAATGAGGAGAATCTGCCAGCGGATATGATGGGTCATGCTCTATAGTCTCCGTTGCGAAAAGGCACCGCCGTGAACAGGCGGTGCCAGGCCAGTTTTTGACCTGGCACCGGCTCTTCAGGCCGGTGCCAACTATCGCGGGAGCGGATGGTTTCCCAAAGTACCCTTCGCGTCACCGTGCCGCAGGATTAGCCAGTGATGATCACGTTGAGGATGGTAATGATGAAAAACGCTACGGAGAGGCCGATCGTGATGTTGAAGAGCGTGCGTTCTAAGCCCCGCCGCGTTTTGTGTATGGCGGTTTCTGTGCCACCGAATACTCCACCCATGCCGCTGCTTTTGGTCTGCAGCAGGATAATGGCAATCAATGCAACGCTGATGATGATCTGGACGATGTTTGAATAGACTTCCATTTTGATATTCCTCCAGGTTGGAACGGATTATAGCATGCCATGTGTCTCTCGGCAAGGTTGCGCTGGTGGGAGGGAAAGAGCCGTTCCAACGAAAAATGCGACCGCAGATGCAGCAGTTTCAAGATCACTCTCCCCGGACAGGGGAGGCGAACAGGCCGGGCGGGGCGCTGGGCGGCACGAGGACCCTCAGCGCGCGAGGTACAACTTTCAGCGTGACCGGCGTGGTGCCGATGGGATCGCCATCCACTTGTACCGGAATCGCCCACTCAGTCCATACCTCAATGTGGCGGGCTTGCCGGTACACAATCTGGGGGTCTTGCAGGTAGCGATGGCTGATGATTTTCAGCAAGTGGCGCACAGCATACTGAAATCCCAGCCCTTTGAAGACGAAGACATCAAGCAGCCCATCGTCCATGCGCGCTTCGCTGGCGACGTTGAGCATGCCGATGTACTGCTGGATGTTGCTCACCAGGATCAGCAGAGTGCGGCCCCGCACGACGCTGCCATCGAGGGAGACTCGCGTCCGCACGCCATAAAAGTCGCGCGCGACCAGGACGGCGGCGATGGCGTAGGGCAGCATACCCAAGCGCTTGGTGCGCCGTTGGCGCGGTTCCATTTCGGTGGTCACCTGGGCGTCCAGACCGATGCCAGCCCAGCATAGGAAACAATGGTCGTTCACCTGACCGACGTCAACCAGGCGGATAGGTCCCTCGATTAGCCCGTCTGCTGCCTCGCGCAGGCGCAAGGGGTTGGTCAGCGTGTAGGTGGGGATACCCAATTGTTTGGCCCACATGTTGCCCGTGCCGACCGGTAGTACACCCAGTGCTGTCTGAGTGCCCACTAACCCGTTGACTGCTTCATTGACGGTGCCGTCTCCCCCGGCTACGATCACCACGTCGCAGCCAGCCTGGGCTGCCGCGCGGGACAGGGTGGTAGCGTCGCCTGGTTTCTCGGTCAGTTGTAACGCGACTGACCATCCACGGCGTCTCAGGTGGGAGCGAACGCGCTTCAGGGCGCGCTGGACGTCCCAGGGACCGGCGGCAGGGTTGTAGATCAAACGAGCCTTCATAGCGGCGGGATTATAGCATGTCTTTGCCCTTTGGCAATCCCTTGCCGATGGTGCTGATTTGGAGTACAATACCCTGGGTATAGGCAGATCGGGCTGCTGCTTGGAGTAAAACGATGGAACCTGTGTTGCTCAACAATCGGTATCGCTTGCTGGAGTTGATCGGTTCTGGCGGGATGGCAATTGTATACAAGGGGGTGGATACGCTACTCCAACGGCGGGTGGCGGTGAAGGTGTTGCGCGAGGGGTTCGCCAGCGATCCGGCGTTTCTGGCTCGCTTCCAGCGGGAGGCCCGGGCCGCGGCTAACCTTGAGCATCCTAATGTCGTCACGGTATATGACGTGGGCCAGGACGGCGACCGGCATTACATCGTGATGGAACACGTGGATGGTCAGGACCTGAAAACGCTGATCCGCCAGAAAGGCCGCTTGAGCGTTGATGAAGCCCTGGACATCGCCATCCAGGTCTGCGCCGGCGTGGGGCACGCGCACAAGACAGGCGTCATCCACTGCGACATCAAGCCCCAGAATGTACTGGTGACTCGAGATGGGCGGGTCAAGGTGACAGACTTCGGCATTGCGCGGGCGCTTTCCGAAGCTGGCCTCACAGAGTCGGAGACAGTGTGGGGTAGTCCCTTCTACTTCTCGCCCGAGCAGGCGGCAGGCGAACCCCCGTCTCCAGCGTCCGATGTCTACAGCATTGGTGTCGTGGTGTACGAGATGCTGGCCGGCTTGCCGCCCTTCCAGGCCGAAAAGCCCGCCGCGCTGGCGTTGATGCACATGCGCGAGGAACCGCCGCCCCTGGCGGCCCGCCATCCCCAGGTGCCGCCTCAACTGGAGTGGATCATTCGCAAGGTGCTGGCTAAGGAGCCCTCAGTGCGCTACCGTACCGCTGACCAGTTGGCCTACGTCCTCGAAGAGTACCGTGAGCGCGGGGAGCAGATGACCGGATGGCAGCCCGCGGCTCCGAGTCGCCTGCCATCCGCGCCACCTCCCGTAGGTTATGCAGCCGAGGCCGAACCTCCCCCTGCGTCAGGGGCGGCCCTCGATAGGCTGACTTGGGTGCTGGGAGTGGTCGCCTTTGTCGCCGTGGTGGGACTTATTCCGCTGTGGTGGTCGGTCAATCGCGCCTATTCCGCTCTCCCATCCCTGCCGCCTACCCCCGCATCCACACTATGGGTCACCTCGACGCCGACAGTACAGTCGATCCCGGTGCCGTCCGTGGTGGGGGGGGCAGTGGACGATGCACGACGGGTGGTGGAGCAGGCGGGGTTGCGCTTCGTACTGGAAGAGCGATATGAGCCGGGTGTCGAAAAAGGGATTGTGGTCGAACAGCGCCCGGCTCCCGATGTGCTCGTCCCTCTCGACGCGGAAGTCTCCGTCGTCGTGAGTGGCCCAGGGCGGGAACTGACGATGCCTGGCGTGGTGGATTACCCGGTGGAGACGGTGCAGAACGGTCTCGAGTCGGACGGTTTGCGGGTCAGCGTTGAGGAGGTGTGGAGTACGCAGCCGGAAGGGATGGTGGTGGCGCAGGAGCCTGAGCGTGGAACGACGATCCACGCTGGCGACACGGTGACGTTGACCATGAGTGGAGGTGTGGACATTCCCATCCCACTCCAAGTCAACCTGGCTGATCTGGTTGTGCTGGAGAGCGCCGAGTTGCGGCAGGAGACGTTTCAGCCGGGTGGAGTGATCGCGGTCACGTTGCGCTGGCGGGCATTGCACGCCATCAACACACACTGCGTCGTGTTCGTGCATCTCATTGGCCCTGACGGTCGCCTGGTGGCGCAGCAGGACGTGGAGCCGGTCATCCCCACGACGACGTGGGTGCCCGGCGTGGAGGTCGTGGACCCCCACCAGGTCACCATCCCGGCCGATCAACCGGCGGGTCGGTATCAGTTGCGCACCGGGATGTATCCTCAGGGGCAACCCAATTCCCGACTTCCGGTTGTGGATGCGGGCTTCACAACGGCAGAGTGGGACAGCATTCTAATCGCTGAGATGGAGATACACCCTTGATGTGTTTGGTGCTTTCGAAGGGGCGGTAGTATTCTAGCATGTCTAATTCTAACGTGGCTCTTGCGTCAATCTAATGGAACGGGTATAATATAGTAGTGGGATGACAAATAGTGCAAATGGGGCTCTCCGGTTTTCGGTAGGGCCATCTGGTTGATATGGAGGTTAGACGTGTCTTCTAAGTCAAAAGGAAGTTCATTTATCTATCTGATTATCCTCGTCGCTGCTGTGTTTCTGGTGTACAGTTTCTACTCACAGCGGGCGCAGGATGTACCGCGGAAGAAGTTCTCGGAGGTGGCTGCGCTGGTGCGGGAAGGGGAAGTCGCCAGTATCCGCGTGGAGGGGGACAGTCTGTTTGTTAGACTTGATAATGGCGAGGAGATCGTATCGGACAAGGAATCTGCATCCACGGTCACAGAGCAATTGCTGAACCTGGGGGTGACTCAGGAGGAGTTGAAGAGCGTTGTGATTGATCCCGTGCAACCACCAGATTGGCTGCCTTTGTTGAGCGCTGGCGGTTCGATCTTGCTGCTGGTGGCCATGCTGGTGGGCGGCTACATGATGCTGCGCCAGTTCCAGGGTGCGAATAACCAGGCGCTCTCCTTTGGCAAGAGCCGTGCCCGGCTGTACACCGGTGACCAGCCGTCGGTCACCTTCGACGATGTGGCGGGGGTGGACGAGGCCAAGGAAGAACTGCGCGAGGTGGTCGAGTTCCTCAAGGAACCAGAGAAGTTCGTCCAACTGGGGGCGCGTACCCCCAAGGGCATGCTGCTGGTGGGAGCGCCAGGCACGGGCAAGACCCTCTTGGCCAAGGCAGTCAGCGGAGAAGCAGGGGTATCCTTCTTCTCCATCTCCGGCTCTGAGTTCGTGGAGATGTTCGTCGGTGTGGGAGCCAGCAGGGTCAGAGACCTGTTCGAGCAGGCCAAACGGCACAGCCCTTGCATCATCTTCCTGGATGAGATAGATGCTGTTGGCCGTCATCGGGGCGCCGGGCTGGGTGGTTCCCACGACGAGCGGGAGCAGACGCTGAACCAGATTCTGGTAGAGATGGATGGTTTCGACACCGACACGAATGTGATTGTTATGGCCGCTACTAACCGCCCGGATATTCTGGACCCTGCCCTTCTCCGTCCCGGACGCTTCGATCGCCGCATTGTGCTTGACAGGCCAGACATCAGGGGGCGTGAGGCGATCCTGAAAGTGCACGTGCGCGGCAAGCCGCTGAGTGAGGGCGTGGACCTGAGGACATTAGCCAAGTCTACTCCAGGCTTCGTAGGGGCCGACATCGAGAACATGATCAACGAGGCGGCGATCCTGGCCGCCCGGCGCGGCAAGAAGGTCATCGAGATGCCCGAATTTGAGGAGGCGATTGAGCGCGTGATCGCCGGGCCGGAGCGTAAGAGTCGCCTGATATCCGACGAGGAGAAACATATCACGGCCTACCACGAGGCCGGGCACGCGGTGGTGGCCCACGTGTTGCCCAAGTGTGATCCGGTGCACAAAGTCTCCATCGTGGCGCGTGGGATGACCTCCGGGTATACCATAGCCCTGCCGGAGGAGGATCGGCACATTGTGAGCAAGGCCAAGTTCAAGGATGACCTGGCGTTCGCGCTGGGTGGGCGGGCGGCCGAGGAGTTGGTGTTCGGGGACGTGACGACGGGGGCGGCCAACGACCTGGAACGGGTGACGGAACTGGCGCGTGCCATGGTGACGCGCTACGGGATGAGCGATAAATTGGGGCCGATGACCTTTGGTCAGAAGGAGGAACTGGTCTTCCTGGGCAAGGAAAGCGGCGAGCAGCGGGACTACAGCGAGGCCGTTGCGCAGGAGATTGATGAGGAGGTGCGCGGGATTATCCACGAAGCCTACGAGCAGGCTAGTGATGTTTTAACGCGCCATCGGGAACAGTTGGACCGGATAGCGCAGCGGTTGGTGGAGGTCGAGACGCTAGATGCCGATGAGTTCGTCGCTTTGTTCGAAGGCATCTCTGAGAGGGAGCCGGAGGCTCCGCAGAGCCCACTCCCTGTATCTGGCGTCAAGCGACCGGCCGTGCGGCCGACTCCTGAGCGGCGCAAGCCCGCGCTGGACCTGCCCCCCGCGCCAGCCCCGGCGTGAGAGGTGAGATGATAGAAGGGCTGTAGAGACCAAAGGCGGAGCCAACAGGCTCCGCCTTTGATGCATTCGGGGGGTAGGGGCGCGGTCACCACGCCCCTACGGTTACTCAGCCAGTTTCTTCTTTTCCTCTTCGAGCAGCACGCGCCGCAGGACTTTGCCGACCATTGTCATGGGCAATTCATCGCGGAACTCAACGAACTTGGGCACCTTGTAGCGCGTCATGTTCTCGCGGCAGAACTGGAGTATCTCCTCCTCGGTGGCGGTCTCGCCCTCCTTGAGAACGATGAAGGCTTTTACGCGCTCACCCTTCCCCGCAATCGGGATGCCTACCACAGCGCACTCTTTGACCTTGGGATGCTGGTATAGCACATCCTCGATCTCGCGTGGGTAGATGTTGAACCCACCTGCGCCCAGGATCATGTCTTTCTTGCGGTCCACGATCTGGAAGTAGCCGTCCTTGTCCATGCGGGCGACGTCACCCGTGTAGAGCCAGCCTTCGCGCAGGACGTTGGCTGTCTCGGTGGGCATCTGCCAGTAGCCCTTCATCACCTGTGGCCCACGCACAGCCAGTTCGCCGACCTCGCCCGGCGGCAGGTCCTGTTTCCCGGTTTCGGTATCCACAATCTTGGCCTCGGTGCTGGGGAAGGGTAGGCCAATGGTGCCGATGCGGTTCTCGCCGTAGATGGGGTTGGCGTGGGTGACCGGCGTGGCTTCGCTGAGGCCATACCCTTCGACCAGCCGCGCCCCGGTGAGGGCCTGGAACTTCTGTTGCACCTCCATCGGCAGCGGTGCTGCGCCACTGATGCAGGCCTTGATTGAACTGAGGGCAAATTGCTCAACCCCAGGATAGTTGTTGATAGCAACGTACAGGGCCGGCACGCCCGGATAGAGGGTGGGGCGATGCTTGTTGATGGACTTGAGGATGTGAATCAGCACGCGGGGGTTGGGGATCAGGATCATGCTGCCAGCGAGCAGCACGCCCAGGTTCATGCAGGTGATCATGCCGTAACAGTGGAACAGGGGCAGCGAAGTCAGGACAATCTCCTTCCCCTCAACGAGGCTGGGGAACCAGGCGCGGGTTTGCACCGTGTTGGCCTGAACGTTGCGGTGCGTGAGTTGCGCACCTTTGGAGATACCCGTGGTGCCGCCGGTGTACATCAGAATGGCGGTGTCCTGCATATCAATCTCCACCGGTGTGGGCCTGGCGGGCGCACTGGCGAGGATGTCCTGGAACCAGTAGGTGTCCGCGTCGCCGGAGATGTCCTGGTAGTGCCCTTCTTTCTTTTCTGTGGCGACGGTGAAGAGAAACTTGAGCAGGCCGGGGAAGTACTCCTTGATGTTGGTGACGATGACCCGCTTGAGCGTGGTTTCGGCGCGGATCTGCTTGATGATGGGGTACATCAGGCTGAGCGTGACGATGGTCTCGGCACCGGAGTCGTTGAGTTGGTGCTTCATCTCGCGGGCCACGTACTGGGGGTTACAGTGGACAAGGATGCCGCCCACCATAAGAGTGGCGTAGTAGGCGATGAGGAACTGGGGACAGTTGGGCAGGTACAATGCCACGCGGTCGCCTTTCTTGACCCCCAACTGTTGCAGCGCGCCAGCGAAGCGGTAGGTCAGGTCAAGCAACCTCCGGTAGCCCATCTTGGCGTCCATGAGCGTGTCACCCAGGGGCTCGACCACGTTGCCGAAAATCAGCGCTGTGTTGTTGGGGTACTTCTCGGCGGCGTTGATGAGGTTTTGGGTGACCGGGTAATCCGGTATCTCCACCTCCGCTGGGACCCCCTCTTCGTAATGAGACAGCCAGAGCTTTTCCACAGTCACACCTCCTTATTTATGGGCGGGGGAGCACTTCCTCAATGAGGGGCAAGAGGAGTGTACCTCCAAGATCAAGAGCAATCTCCTGAACATAGTATAGCGGAATCGAGGGGCGTTGTCAAGGATTCGATAGTGGTGATCACGCTTCTCTATGCCAGCCCCTTGGTTGTCGCGACCCTCGCACGATTTCGGCGAAGGCGATGGAGTTGTGTCCCTTGCGGCTTGTCCCCGGTCCATTTACCTCCGGCGAGGCCAACAGCCCCTCGGCATACTCCGGCGCTACGCTGCCACCATAGATGGTCCGCCGCTGCCTCACATCTCACCGATTACGTACAGTTCGCCTTGCTCGAACCCCCGTTCCCGGTAGTAGGGGCGCGTGCCGACCGCTGCGATGACTGCCAGACGTTTGAAGTTCTCCTGGCGTGCGATGTGCTGGGCCTCGTCGAGCAGTCGCGTGCCCAGCCCGGCGTGCTGTACTGCTCCCTCCCGCCTCGCCCCCAGCCCCAGTGCCGGGCCGTAGATGTGCAACTCGCGCACAATCGCGCAGCCGGCCAGTTCTGCGATGGTTGGCTCAGCCTGGGGCAGCGAAAGCCGTAAGAACCCCGCCAGCCGACCTTCGGGAGTGACGTAACTCAGGAAGCATTCGCCGGTACCGTCGGTCTCGTAGTCCAGTCGCTCCAGTCTGAGTGTGTCTACGTTTGTCGCCCGGTTGCGCACCTCGCGACAGCGGATACAGCGGCACACGAGGCCCTTCTGCGCCATGTGGTGTTGCACAATCTGGCGCAGGTTTGACTTTTTCACGCCAGCCACGATGTTGGGGGCGGGGATGTCGCGCATCAGCCGGTTGACGCGGCAGTAGGGCGGGATGAGCGTCTTGCAACGGGCCAGCAGCTCCACCAGCGTCTCCTCGTCGTAGGGTTGGTACTCTCCGCGCCGCCAGTACTCGTACAGTTCCGTGTCTGGCAGGAGCGCCGTGGGGTAGATCTTCAGTTCGTCGGGCCGCAGCGCCGGGTCGTCCCACAAGCGGCGGAAGTCCTCCAGGTCACCCTCCGGCGTGGCCCCCAGCAGGTTGGGCATCCAGTGGACGACGATCTTGAAGCCGGCCAGTCGCAGCGAGCGCACCGCGCGCCGTGTCTCGGCAACGGTGTGCCCACGCCGGTTGCGGGCCAGGATGGCGTCATCCAGGCTCTGCACGCCCAGTTGCACCTTCGTCACGCCCAGCCAGCGCAGCCGGTGCACCTCCTCCGGCGTGATGCAGTCGGGCCGCGTCTCCACCACCAGACCGACGTTGCGGTGCAGGGCAGTCTCGTTGAGCCGCTGGGCCTCCTCCAGCGAGCGTGCCTCAGTCTCGTTCAGCGCGTCCAGGCAGCGGCGCACGAACCACTCCTGGTATGTTTCCGGATAGCACGACCACGTCCCTCCCAGGATGAGCAACTCGACCTTGTCCACGCTGTGCCCAATCTCGGCCAGCGCGGCGACGCGGCTGGCGGTCTGGGTGTGAGGGTCGAACTCGTGGACGGCGGCCCGCATCGCGCCGGGTTCATCGGGCAGATAACTCTTGGGCATACGTTCGACCGCCGGGCAAAAGACACATTCGCCGGGGCAAGGGAAGGGCTCGGTCAGCACCGTCACTGGGGCCACGCCGGAGATGGTACGCGTGGGCTTGATCTGCAGGCGCCGCACCAGTCTGGGGTCAGGTTCTCGTCCCTCCCGCGCACACAGTTGGGCGTATCCTTTGAGGAGCTGGCCCTTGGAGAGGATGTTGCCGTCGGACAGCGGGTGCTGGCGCAGGATGCGCGCCAGATGCCCCCCGGTCAATTCTGGCGCGGCCCGCACCTCGTCCAGGATGGCGACGAGCAGGTCACCGTACCGCTCCAGGTCGAACGGTGCCCGGTGCGTTGCCCGCCACGCTGCCTCACGTTGCCGCTTCACGCCTATCCTCCCAAATTCTCACGTTTCACGTCTCACGTCCCACGTCCCAGTTGCCTCTTGTGCCTCACTCGGCTATAATCCATCCCGATGGACGAGGAGACTACCGAGAGACTACTCGTGCTGAACCGCGAGTTCTACGCCGCCTTCGCCCGGCCCTTCGCCGCCAGCCGACCGACGTCTGACCCGGCCCTGGTATGCATTCTACCCTATATCCCGCAGCGCGCAAGAGTGCTCGATGTGGGCTGTGGCAACGGGCGACTGGCCACCTTGCTCGACCGGGAGCGGCCTGGCACGACCTACCTGGGCGTGGATGTGGTGCCGGAACTGATCGAACTCGCCCGTGCCCGGGCCGGCCAACTCGCGACCATCACGGCGAAGTTCCGCGTCGCCGACATCGCCCGGCCCGGCTGGGGCGGGGCGCTCCTCGGCGCGCTTCCTTCGACTTCGCTCAGGACATGCTTCGACTGCGCCGTCGCGCTGGCCGTGTTGCATCACGTCCCCGGCTTCGACCTGCGCGTGGGCGTGCTGCGCGAGATCGCCAGCCTGCTGGAACCCGGCGGCTGCCTGATTCTCTCTGCCTGGCAGTTTCTCGACAGCCGGCGTTGTCGGCGCAAGATCGTGGACTGGGCGGAGGCGGGCATCCCGGAGGAATCGCTGGAGCCAGGCGACTACCTGCTCGACTGGAAGCGGGAGGGGCGGGGCCTGCGCTACTGCCACCTGGTGGATGGGGCCGAAGTGAAGCGCCTGGCCGCCGGGAGCGGCTTCCGCGTGCGCCAGACCTTCCGCGCTGGTGGTCGTGAGGGGAACCTGAGCCTGTTCGCCGTCCTTGACAGAAATGTGGTATAATTCCACGCACTATGTCCAAGTCCAATCATCCGACACGTCCCGACTGCCGCCGGCCCGATGAACTCCGCCCCGTCATAGTGATGACGGATGGTGGTCGTCTGATCGAGGTGCAAGGCACGGCCGAGGGTGCGCCCTTTTCGAGAGAGACCCTCAATTGTATGCTGGACCTGGCCGCAGAGGGCATCGCCGGCCTCATTGAGCAGCAACGCGAGGCGTTGGTGTGAACGCTTCTGACTTCACGCCCGGACAGCGTAGTACCGTCATTCTGATGGTCATAGCGGTCATCGTTGTCTTCGCCCTGCTTGCTGGCGTCGTCGTCACCTCTTTCCGGAGTTGGGAGAGCCCACCACCTGCCGCAACCCTGCCATTCGCGTCCCGGCTCGCCACGCCTCTCCCAACTCCATCGCTTGTCCCATCTCCGACGCCAGCGCCAGAAGAGGGCTTACGGTCTCAGGTGCAGGCGGCCCGTCTCTTCGATCAAATCGCCCATCAAGTGGAGACGTTGCGCGGTCTCTCTCCCTGTGCCGAAGTGCCGCTCAGTTTCCTTGATGAACGCGAGATGACCATGCTCCTTCGTCGCCTCTACGCCGAACGTGGCCCGGAGGCCAAGTTATTGCCATACACTGTCCTGGGGCTGCTGCCTGATGTACCAATCTCCATCCATGCCTACCAGGTAGCAGGCGTCTACGTGCCCGAGCAGGGGCAACTTTACGTTGCCACCGGTCAGCAGGAAAGCAGCGCTGACGATCAGGCGTTGCTGGCGCAGGCCTACACCCATGCCTTGCAGGACCAGCACTTCGACCTGGGAGCGATGGATGCTCGCGCTGCGACCACCGACGCTACACTGGCGGTTCAATCGCTGGTGGCGGGAGATGCAACTCTCCTGACGGCGCTCTACCGCTACGAAGACCTGGCGATGGCCGACTGGGAGCGATTGACAGAACTGGTCATGCAGGCGGAGCAACCTGGCTACGGGGGGGGACTGGATCGCGTCGAGGCCTGGGTACGACTGCAACGTTTCCCGTACTGGGAGGGCCGCCAGTTCGCCGATGCTCTCTTCCAGGCTGGCGGGTGGGAAGCCGTCAACCGCGCCTACACCGACCCGCCCCGCTCGGCAGAGCAGGTGCTACACCCAGAGCGCTATCTGGAGGAGCGGGACGTGCCCGCCGGCGTCGTCGTGCCTGACCTCAGTGTCGTCCTCGGCGAGGGCTGGACGATGCTCCTTCGGGACACATTGGGCGAGTTCGTCACCGGTTTGTACCTCGACGAGACGCTGCCAGGGGAGACGGCCTGGCAGGCTGCCGACGGATGGGATGGCGACACCTTCGTCGCCTGGGAACACGAGGACGGACGCCGGGTGCTCGTCTGGCGCATCATCTGGGACAGCACCGCCGAGGCTGCTGAATTTGAGCGCGCCCTTATCGCGCTGATCCCCCAGCGCTACTTGCCTGCCCGGCCTGTGGATCCACCGGGGGGCCTGGCGGGCCTGTGGTGGGAGACCAATGCAGGAGCGGTGTATGTCTACCGCGTGGCACGTTACGTTATCTATGTGCAGGCTCGCGACGTCAACACACTGGCGAACGTAGTGGAGGTGTTGCCCTGATCGTGAGGATGGGGCGGGTGCTGAAGCGCGTAGTGTTCACCGCCGTCGGCTGTGGGGTGGCAGCGGTCGTGCTCCTGGGGAGCCTGCGGCTGTGGGTCGAGCAGAAAACCCGCGACCGCATCTATACCCGTGTCGAGGACGTGCCGTCGCGCCCCGTCGCCATCGTCCTGGGCGCTGGCCTGTGGCCCGATGGCTCCCTCACCCCCATCCTGGCCGATCGCATCGCCACTGCCGCTGACCTATATCATGCCGGGGCGGTCCAGAAGTTGCTCTGTAGCGGCGACAACCGCTTCGTGGACTACAACGAGCCCCAGCGCATGCTGGAGTACGCGGTCAGCCTGGGGGTGCCGGAGGAGGCCGTCGTGCTTGACTACGCCGGCCGGCGCACCTACGACACTTGCTACCGTGCGCGGGCCATCTTCGGCGTGGAGCGGGCGGTGGTCGTCACGCAGCACTTCCACGCCGCCCGTGCGCTCTACCTCTGCGACGCGCTGGGGGTGGACGCCGTCGCCATCCTTGCTGATCGTCAGGACTACACCATCCGGCGGGTCACGTGGGAGACGCGGGAGTACCCGGCGCTGGCGCTGGCCTGGTGGGACGTGAACGTGCGGCACCCGGTCCCCGTCCTGGGTGAGCCGTTGCCAATCCGCTGATCCATGTCAGTAGGAGGAATACGATGAACCGTGAAGATGCCTGGGAACTGGTCAACGAGTATACCAAGAAACCAAACTTGATCAAACACATGCTCGCCGTCGAGGCGGCTATGCGGGCCTATGCCCATCGCTTCGGGGAGGATGAGGAGAAATGGGGCAGCGTCGGGCTGTTGCACGACTTTGACTATGAGCGCTATCCCAATATGGGCCCCGATGGTCACCCCAATGCTGGCGCCCGCATCCTGCGCGAGCGCGGTTGGCCGGAGGAAATCGTCCGCGCAGTGCTCTCCCACGCCACCGAGATCACTGGTGTGGAACGGGAGACATTGATGGAGAAGACCCTCTATGCCGTGGATGACCTGACTGGCCTCATCGTCGCTGTCGCGCTGGTGCGGCCCAGCAAGGACATCCGCGACGTCAGGGTCAAGTCGGTGAAGAAGAAGTGGAAGGACAGGCGCTTCGCTGCCGGCGCGCACCGGGAGATGATCGAAGAAGGTGCTCGGATGATCGGCGTCGAATTGTGGGAGCACATCGGCGTCGTGCTGGAAGCGATGAAGGGCATTGCTGAAGACCTGGAGCTGGATGGCCGTCCTTAACCTCAACCTCAACCTCAACCTCAACCTCAACCTCAAATTTGTCATTTCCCGTTTCTATGTTATCATGCGCCCCGCTGCCCGGTAAGTGACAATGGCTAAAGAACCTGGAGTCTCTCCAACTGAGGAGCCTCGCTGCTGCCCGGCCTGCGGCGCTCGGGTGGCTGCCCAGGCAATGACCTGCCTGATGTGCGGGGCTTCACTCGTCGAAGAAGAACCCGCAGTGGAGGAAGAGGCCCGACAGGGGTTACCTGGCTGGGCCAGTGCCCTGATCGTCATCGTGCTGGCGCTGGCGATCCTGGCGGCAGGTGGCTTCGGGCTTTATACGCTGCTGACCGCCGAGCCCGAACCCGTACCCCCCACACTCACTCCCACCAACACGCCTACCGCCACGCCGTCCCCCACACCCACCCGCACTCCTACTGTCACGCCTATCCCGACCCCTATCCCTCCGCTTGTCCATCAGGTGCAGGAGTTGGAGACGCTCATTGACATCGCCGTCGCACACGACACCACGGTCGAGGCGATCCTGGCTTTGAACCCAGACGTGGAGCCGGACCTGCTCCAGGTGGGGCAACTCCTGCTTATCCCTGCTGCCACTCCTACTCCTGGGCCCACCAGCACACTTGAACCGGGCACTCCTACGCCCACCCCGGGTGACTTCACCGTTCACGTCGTCTCGTCGGGGGAGACGCTTATTACGATCGCTGAGCAATATCCTGGGGTCTCGGTGGAGGCCATCCGTGTTGCCAATGACCTCCCACCTGACGACGACACCATCCGCGTCAGCCAATCGCTCGTCATTCCGATGGGCACGCCGGTGCCCAGCCCCACGCCGACCATAGACCTCAACGCCACGCCCACCCCTATTCCGCCCTACCAGCCCCCTTCGCTCCTCAGCCCGCCCGACGGTGTGGTCTTCGTGGGAAGTGACGAGTCCATTCTCCTGCAATGGACCTCAGTGAGCGTGCTGGGCGATGATGAGTGGTATGTGCTGACTCTCCTTCAACCGCCCGGCGGTGTGGTGTCGGCCACAACCTACACCCGTGCCACTGCCTGGCGCGTCCCCCTCGATTTGCTGCCACCCGAGGATGCCGCTGTGCGCGAGTTTCGCTGGCAGGTGCAAGCCGTGCGGGAGACGCGGAACAGGGGTGGTGAATTGATCTACGAGGAGGCTGGCGGTTCCAGCGAGGTGCGGACCTTCACCTGGTTGGTGCCGACGCCTACGCCCAGCCCTTCTCCCACTCCAATTCCCTGAACGAAACTCAGCGCCGCTCTCTTGAGCGGCGCTGAGTTTTTCCGCTTTGGGGTGCTTACCAGGGATTGATCTCCCCCCGCAGAAAGCGGTCTATATCAGCGGCGGCCCGCTTGCCGGCCCCCATCGCGCTGATGACCGTCGCCGCGCCGGTGACCACGTCCCCGCCGGCCCACACCCGTGCCTTCGTCGCCCGGCCCGTCTCCTCGTCGGCGACCACGGTGCCCCATTTCGTCCGCTCCAGCCCGCCGGCCTCGTTGAAGACCAGTGGATTGGGCCGCGTCCCCAGCGCCATAATCACCATGTCCACGTCCATGTCGAACTCGGAGCCCTCGATGGGGATGGGCCTCCGCCGGCCGCTCTCGTCGGGCTCGCCCAGTTCCATGCGGATGCAGCGCATGCCGCACACGTTGTCGCTCTCGTCCCCGTAGATTTCAACCGGGTTGGTCAGGAAGTCGAAGATGACCCCCTCCTCCTCGGCGTGGTGCACCTCCTCGGCGCGGGCCGGCACCTCGACCGGTGAGCGCCGGTAGACGATGTGCACCTCGCCGGTCTCTTGGGCGTGTAGTGCCTGCAGGCGCAGGCTGCAGCGGGCGGAGTCCATCGCCACGTTCCCCGCGCCAATCACTGCCACTCGCTGGCCCACTTTGACCGGCGTATCGTACTCTGGGAAGAGATAGCCCTTCATCAGATTGACCCGCGTCAGGAACTCGTTGGCCGAAAGGACGGCGTTGTAGTTGATGCCGGGGATGCGCAGGAACGACGGTAGCCCCGCGCCCGTCCCCAGGAAGACGGCGTCGAACTCTTGCTCGTTGAGTAGTTCGTCAATCGTGTACAGCCGGCCGATCACCGCATCTGGGTGCATCTTGATGCCCAGGCACTCGGCGGCGTAGTCAATCTCGCCGTTCACCACGCGCTTGGGCAGACGGAACTCCGGGATGCCGTAGACGAGCACGCCACCGGGCTTGTGCAGCGACTCGAAAATCATCACCTCGTGCCCCAGCCGCCCCAGGTCCACGGCACAGGTGAGCCCGGCTGGGCCGGAGCCGACGACGGCCACCTGCTTGCCCGTCGGCGTGGTACGCTCGAGCGGGCAGACGTGGCGTTCCAGTTCGTAGTCACCCACGAACCGCTCCAGCCGGCCAATCGCCACAGGCTCGCCTTTCTTGGCCAGCACGCACTTGGCCTCGCACTGCGTCTCCTGCGGGCAGACCCGGCCGCAGATGGCGGGTAGGTTATTCTTCTCCTTCATCGCCCGCACCGCGCCATCTATGTCCCCCTGGCGCAGTGCCAGGATGAACTCAGGGATGAGGACGCCCACCGGACAGCCTTCCACGCAGTGTGGTTTCGCGCATTGCAGGCAGCGCTCCGCTTCTTGCTGCGCCAGTTCCAGCGTGAAGCCGAGCGCCACCTCGTCAAAATTGGTCCGCCGGGCAAGCGGCTCCTGAGTTGGCATCGTCTGGCGGGGGATCTGCAACCGTTCTCTGTTGCTCAGTTCAGCCATCGCTAATCTACCCCCAGTTGGCACTTGTGTTGCCACCGCTCGACCGCCTGCTTTTCCTCCTCCAGGTAGAACCGCTGCCGTGCCAGCAACAGGTCCCAGTCCACCTGGTGAGCGTCGAACTCAGGCCCGTCCACGCACACAAACTTCGCACCGTCGGTCAACTGCACCCGGCAGCCGCCGCACATACCCGTCCCGTCAATCATAATCGTGTTCAGGCTGACGATGGTTTTCACACCGAAGGGTCTCGTCGTCTTGGCGCAGAACTTCATCATAATCGCCGGCCCGATGGCCCACACGCGGGAGATCTCTCCGTCGTGCTGCTCGAGCAGTTCCTTGAGCGGCTCGGTGACTAACGCTTTGCGCCCGTAGGAGCCGTCGTCGGTGCAGACGATCAGTTCGTCGCTGACGGTCTGCATCTTGTCTTCCCAGAAGAGCAGTTCCTTGTTGCGCGCTCCGATGATCGAGATGATGGTGTTGCCCGCCTCCTTGAGCGCTCGGGCGATGGGGAAGATAATCGCGATACTCGTCCCGCCGCCAACGCAGATTACGGTCCCGTAGTCCTCGATCTCCGTCGGGTGGCCCAGTGGCCCGGTGAAAGTGGCCAATTCGTCGCCCTGCTCGAGTGTCCCCAGGTGCATCGTCGTCTTACCGACCTCCTGGAATACGATCGTCACCGTGCCGGCCTCACGGTCGTGATCGGCCACGGTGAGTGGTATGCGTTCGCCGCGCTCGTCAACGCGCACGATGATGAACTGACCCGCCTGCGCCTTCCTGGCCGCTTCTGGTGCGGCGATGACCATCAACTTGGTGACATCACTGAGCGTTTCCTTGTGCAGGATTTTGTACATAGACAGCCTCCCGAATATAGCCGGTAGTTGTTATACCGAACGCAGATCAAATCAGTGCTTTCGGAATCGAGGCTTTAGCCGGATTTGACGCCTGATTCCGGCTAAAGCCTACACTCCGAATTCACCAAACCAAAGTGCGCTCAGTATAGCCGATAGCAGTTAGCCGATAGTCACTAACTACTGCTGCTAACTGCTAACCACTGGTAGCAAGGATACTTCCATTTCGCCTGGTAGTCAAGTGACGCTCATCGCGCCTGCACCGTGACATTTCTCCCCTCTCCCCTCTGGCTTCTCTCCCCTGGTCTTGTCCATTTGACCTCCTGCCGTTCTGATGCTACAATTATGGCGGGAGTAAGGCTGGAACAGTACATGGCCCGCGTGGCAACCGATTGCACGGTTGATGAAATGGTCTCCGTACGTATCGCCCGCTGGTGGCCGATGGCGACGTTCTTGCACAGGGAATCGCCGCGCCGTCGGTTATGGCGGGTTATTTGTTGCGCGAAGTGATTGACCCACTATCACAGGGCTTTGCCCAACCACAAATCTCAAGTCAGGAGGTGAACAATGGAACTGAATTTCGATCTGACCCGCGACATACCGGTGCTGGATTGGGCCCCGCATCTGGCCTCTCGTACGGAAAGCATGAAGAGTTCCGCCATCCGCGAACTGCTCAAACTGACCCAACAGCCGGACATTATCTCCTTCGCAGGTGGCCTGCCGGCCCCCGATCTCTTCCCTCTGCGCGAGGTCGAGGAAGCCTGCCGCTACATCATCCGCGAGGACGGCGCTAAGGCATTGCAATATGGTGCCACCGAGGGATATGGGCCGCTCAAGGAGTACCTGGCTACCACGATGCACAAGTATGGCGTCCCAGCCGTGCCCGGCAACGTGCTGCTGACTAACGGTTCTCAGCAGGCCCTGGACCTGATCGGCAAACTCTTCATTGACCCCGGCGATTACGTGCTCACCGGTCGCCCCACCTACCTGGGGGCAATCCAGGCCTGGAACGCTTATCAGGCACGCTTTCACACCGTGCGCCTCGACGACGGCGGCATGGTTGTGGACGAGATGGAGCACGCCTACGAAAAGGTGCTCGCCGACTCTGGCAAGCCGCCTAAGTTTATCTACGTCCTGCCCAACTTCCACAACCCCGCCGGTACGACGATGTCCCTGGAGCGCCGCCAACAACTGGCCGAGATCGCCACGAAACTGAATCTCCCCGTCATTGAGGACGACCCCTACGGCCAGTTGCGGTACGAGGACGAGGACATCCCTCCTATCTGCACCTTTATCCCCGAGCGCACTATCTATCTGGGGACATTCTCCAAGATACTGTCTCCGGGCCTGCGGTTGGGATGGGTTGTCTGTTCGGAGGTGCTAATGAGGCGCTTTGTGCAGGCTAAACAGGGCGCCGATCTCCACACGAGCACCTTCATCCAATACGTCGCCAACGACATCTGCCAGCGGGGACTGCTCAAGCCGCACGTCAGGCGGTTGCGCCAGGTCTACGGAGAGCGTCGAGATACGATGCTCGACGCACTGGCCGAGTTCTGGCCCGAGGGCAGCAGTTGGACCCGTCCGCAGGGCGGCCTCTTCCTCTGGGCCCGCGTGCCGGAGCCTATTGACACGCTTGAGTTTGCGAAGAAGGCCATTGCTGAAAAAGTCGCTTACGTGTCTGGCGTCCACTTCTACCCCAACCAGGATGGGGGATACAATGCCATGCGACTCAACTTCTCCTACTGCCCGCCGGATGTCATTGTCGAAGGTGTCCGCAGGTTGGGCATGGCGCTGAAGAAGGCGCTAGGGTATTAGCACCGATAGCCTTGCGAAGGTTCCCGACCTTCGCAGGGCTGAAGTCGTGGAGTTTCGGAAGGGTGGATCTGGGGCGTGAGCCTGTAGTAGTGGGGGGGGGGCGGAATGGAACAGCGGACCTATCGTGGGGACATTGACCCGGAGGGGCTGGCCGACGCGCTGATGGTGCGCTTTAATCACGGCGACCTGAAGGCGCAGAGGGTGATGGGGCAAGAGGGGCACCTGATGGTGCAGATCGCCACCCGCGAGTGGGGGTGGGGTGCGGCGCGTACTGCCCTCAGCGTCGGCATCGCCCCGGTTGAGGAGGGTGTGCGGGTGACGTTGGGGCAGCAG
>Ga0114918_10000569_pt1 | contig 31899 bp, 33 predicted proteins | sample LantaG_FD_87015 | JGI IMG/M metagenome (GOLD analysis project Ga0114918, IMG submission 87015) | Deep subsurface microbial communities from Baltic Sea to uncover new lineages of life (NeLLi) - Landsort_02402 metaG | ecosystem: Environmental > Aquatic > Marine > Oceanic > Sediment | place...
GAGAGAGAGAGAGAGAGAGAGAGAGAGAGAGAGAGAGAGAGAGAGAGAGAGAGAGAGAGAGAGAGAGAGAGAGAGAGAGAGAGAGAGAGACGAGAGAGAGAGAAAAATCTCGAGGTGCGCCCAAAAAAAACGAAAAACTCTCAACCTCTTCTTCTTCAAAAAAAACTCCATTCTTCTCTCTCGCGCACAACAGATGATGAAGCTCCAGCGCGGCTTCCCGGACTTTGACCTCGACGGCAAGGAGATCTACCTGGACAAGGTGCGAGGGGATATCAGTTGAGGGAGAAAGAGAGAAAAAGAGAGAGGTGAGGTTGAGGGGTTTCTTCCTCACGCTTTCTTCTTTCTTTGCTCCCCTTTCCTTCCCTCTTCCTTCCTCCCTTCTTGCTCTCTCGCCTCCAAAAAACCAATAAAATCAAATCAGCTCGACGGCCTCGCCGAGAGGATGCGCATCTTCGTGACCCGGATGCGCCTGTCCGGCGACGCGCAGGCGAAGGAGTGGCTGCACCTGGTGAGAGGGGAGGAGGTGATTTGAGTTTTTTTTCCCTTTTTTTTCTTTCTTCTCTCTTTTCTCCCTTCTTTCTCTTCGTCTTTCGTCGTCGGCTTTCGTCTCTCGCTCTCGCTCTCTTTTTTCTGACCTTTGAAACCCGAAAAAAAAAAAATCGGAATCAAACAACAAAAACGATGACAGCTCAACATCCAGCTGCTCGAGGCCGGGCTCAGTGTCGACACGCTGCAGGAAGGGTAAGAGGAAGAAAAAGAGAAAGAAAAAAAGAGAAAGAAGAGAGAGAACGAAGAAGAAGAACGAAAACGAAAGAACGTCCTCCCTCACCTCTTCTCTCCCTCTCCCTCTCTCCGCTTCCCGCTTCCCGCTTCCCAAAACCAAAAAAATCAAAACAGCCTCAAGGGCTCCACTGACATGATGCGAGACTGCGTCGCCGCCGAGCGCGCCGCCTCCCTCGCAGGGCCCGAGGCCGCCAGGCGGTTCCGCGAGCAGCTCCGGAGCCAGTTCGACCGCATCCCCGACGTCTCCAAAGTTTTGGCGGAGGACCCAGATGTCGCGGCGGCCCTCTCCGATCCCTTGGTGCTCGCCGCCTTCAGGGACGCGATCCGGATGGGCGAAGAGGAGCTCGAGAAGAAGTACGGGGCCAACCCCAAGGTGATGCTGATGGTGAGGAAGCTGCTGTCGGTGAGGAAGAGGGACCTGTGAAGAGAGTCGGGTTCTCTTTTTTTTCATTTTTTTTCTTTCTTTCTTTCTTCTGTAATTGCTTCCCTTTGAAATTGCCGTCCAAATCACGCTTTTCTTTTCTTTTTTTCTTTCAAGAAACAGTTTTTTTGATTTTGCAGAGAAACCCGGAGGACAGAAAGAACACAGAGGAAACACACAGAGCAGAAGAAGGGGGGAGGGAAAACTCCCGACCTCGACCTCTCGACCTCTTTAACTCTCACCGCCCTCGTCGAGGAGAAATTTCTTCAGCGCCTCGCACGCGGCGCTCTCCGCCCCGTCCAGCCTCGGCGCGTCCCACACCAGCGCGGAAACGGCGGCCTGCTCCGCCTCGAAGGCCTTGGCGGGGTCGGGAGCGGCCGCGGCAGCTCCTCCCCCCATCCCCATCGTCATCCGCTGCATCGACGCCTCGTCGATCACGCCGCCCTCCCTGAACGCCAGCATGAAGGCTCCTCGGAGGCCGAAGAGCAGCAGGATATAAAAGCTCAGCGACGTGAAGTAGGTCACGTCGAGCGAAGGGAGCTCGACGCCGCGCTGGAGCATCAGCCGGAAGGAAGGGGACAGCGGGAAGGGCACCCGCCCCAGGATGAAACCCGAAAAGAAGAACGACACAAAGGCTCCCATCGCCACCTGAGGGACGATGCCGCTGAGCGACTGCTTGAGCATGCCCGTGACCGCTTCCGGGTTCGTCATCATGGCCTCGTGGGCGGACTTGGAGGTGGGCTTAGAGCAGAGGACGCCGGAGGGCTGGTGTTGTTTTGGGAGTTTCGGGTTAAAAAAAAAAAGGTCGAAGCGAGGTCGAGGTTGAGATCAAGAGCGATGGAGGAGGTAGAAGAAGCAAAAACAAAAAAATCAACTTCTCTTCTTCTCCTTCTCCTTCTCCTTCTCCTCACCTTGGCCGCGAGGTACGCCTTCCTCTGCGCCAGGCCCGCGGCAGAGATCCACTCCCCGTTGCCTCGCAACAGCGCGGCGCGGGCGAGCACCCCGCGCTCGCGGGCCTCTGCCGTCGTGGCCTTGGCGGCGGGGGGCGGGCCGGCCATGAGCGTCTGTTTTAGATGGTTGGATGTGATCGTTTTTTTTAGGAGTGGATGAGCTCTGCTTCGCAATTAGACAACACGAGGGCCTAGAGACGGTCGATTAGTTGTCCCTGGCTGGTGGGCGAGAGCAGAAGCGAGTGTAAAAGCTTCCGAAACGCGGACCGCAAAGAGCGACATCAATGAGCGCCATCGATCTCGCTCGGCAAATGTTGATGGGGATCAAAAAAAGAAGAGAAAAAAACGTCCACTCACGGTCGCGTACTGCCGCATCAGCATCATCAGCGCGATGCACAGGGTCAAGGGCACAAGAACCCAGTCCCGGACGTCGCGGTCCAGGACGAGGTGCTGCATCTCGAGTTCGTTCGAGAAGAGAACGACGAAGAAAAGAGAATTGAGGAGAGAGAGACTCGACGCAAAGGGAGGAGTGATTTTTTTTTCTTCGTTTTTTTTTTTGCATTTTTCTTTCTCTCAACCTCGACCTGTCTTCACGCGTCCAGCCTCGGCGACGACGCCTCCACCTCTTCTTCCTCTTCTTCCTCTGCGTCTTCGTCAAACACCTCGCCGATCAGGCCCTCCAAATGCGCGGCGTCGTTGATCCTGATCAGGTGCCATCGCTCCCTGTCCGTCGCGTCTTGCGCCTTTGCCGTCGCAGCAGCCACCTCGCAGACGCCCGTGTTCGCGAGGCTGATGTTCCTCGCCGCGGCGAACCCGCGAGGGTCCGACGCGAGCACGCGGCGGAGGAAGGTCTTTATCGAGACTCCGTGAGCGACAACGGCGACGACGACGGCGGGATGAGGAGGTTTCGTCTCGCCGTTCCTGCTGCTGCTCCTGCCTCCCCGTCTCGCCGCTTCCGCAGCAGCAGCGGGAAGCACCTCCGACTCGATGCACCTCGCCACCCGCTCCTCGACCTCCCTCTGGGACTCCCCTCCCGGGGCGGCAAAGTCCAAGGGCCTGTCCCGAATCGCGGAGAGGACCTCTGGGGTGTAGGTTGCTTTCCTGTCCTTGCCCGCCCATTCCCCCATCTCGATCTCGAGCAGCCCCTCCCGCAGCTGCACCGGCAACTCCGCAGCGCCGTGCTCCTCTCTCAACGCCCTCGAGATGGCCTCCGCGGTCTCCCTGGCACGCACCGCCGTCGACGCGAACAGCGCTCTCGGCCGTAGTTCTTCCGGCAGGCGCGCCAGCCTTTGGCCCAGAGCAGTGGCCTGCGCCCTCCCCCTGCGGGTCAGGGGGGAGTCGTTGGCCCTCCCGCCGATCGTGGTGGCGAGGTGGAGGTTCATCACGCACTCGGCGTGGCGGATGAGGAGGATGTGGTGCATCTCTTCAGAGATCGGAGGTCGGGGTTGTTGTTGAAAGAAGAAGAAGAAGAAGAAGAAGAAGAAGAAGAAGAAAGAGGTTGGAACGAGCAAGCGAGCGGCGAGAGCAAAGCAAGCGATCGATCGATGTTCTCTCTTTTTCTCTTGAATTGGGATCAAAAAGCTCCTCTCTCGGGCCCTCTGTGCTAGTCGGTCGACGTGGCTTGAGAGATAGCGGCGATGAGCGCTTCTGAAAGAACTAGGCGCCCTCGCATGCGTCGAAGCGGAAGCGGAAGAGATCAAGAGGAGGGGGAAAAAAGTGAGAGAAAAAGAGCTTGGAAAATTTCTCTCTCACTCTCGGACGAGATCGATTGCAGAAAGAGAAGCAACCTCTTTATCCCCCACCCCCTCCTTTGCAGGCTCGAAACCTCGCTCCTGGCGCGTCTCTCGATCCAGCGTTCAGTTGTTCAGAGAGAGGTCTCGACTATGGCTCCCACCACGAGGCGAAGAGGCGGGAACGGAGGCGCGCACGCGGCGGCAGCAGCGGACGGGGACAATGCCGCGTCGAAACAGCTGCGACAGCGACAACGACGCTCCTCTTCTTCAGCGGCGACGACCACCACCCCAACAACGACGACCCCGACAAGCCTGACGACGCTCACCGCCGCCGAGGCCGCCGACGCGCGCGAGCTCGAGGAGATGGGCGGGATCGACCCTGCCACGAGCTTCTTGTACACCCCCAGGACGCTGACGGGATTAGGGATCGGTAAGGAAGAAAGAGAAAGGAAGAAGTTTTGCTTTCTTTCTTTCTTTCTCTCACTTTTTCTCGCGCTGTTCTCTGTATTGCCCTCCCTCTTTCTCACACCTTCTCTCTCCCTCTCTCTTTCAAAAAACCCAAACATCAAAATCTCTACAGGAATCGCCCTCCTTATCTTCTACACGGGCGCCCTCTCGGCCTACACAGGCGGCGGAGGAAGCGGAGGCACCGAACTGGGAGAGAGCTCCGCGGAAGACTCAGCGACTGGCGGGCGCAGGGGCCTCGCCGCCGCCTTATGCACTTGGCTCCTCTACTGCCTCCTGCAGGGCAGCCCGAGGATGCCGCTGCTGCGGCTGCACCCGGCCGTGTGGAGGCTCGTGCACGGTGAGGATTGGGGTGGGGAGGGAAGAGGCGGAGAAGAAACGGCGACAGCGAGAGAGAGAGGGGAAGAAAAAACTCACGTCTTTTTTTCGAAAACTTTTCAAAAAAAAAAAAAAAAAACAGGAGCCGCGGTCGCGTACCTCCTAGCTCTCGTCTGGCTCCTCTGCCAGACCGCCTCCGGTGCCCGTGGGGCCCTGGCCCTGCTCCACCCGGAGCTGGGGAGGCCCCTGCCCGAGAGGAGTTACGGAACAGACTGCGGCCTCTTCCGGAGGAAAAAGGGTTTGTTCTCCTTCAACTCTACTTCTTCTTCCTCATCTTCGTCTTCGTCCTCTTCTTCCTTCTTCTCCCCCTCCTTCTCCTCCCTCTCCAGCTCCCTCTTCGCCTTCCCCTTCGAATTGAATTACGAGGCGGTGAAATCCACCATATTGGACGAATTCGTGATCGCTCACGCGCTGGGGTGGTGGGCCAAAGCGGTCTTGATCCGCGACCGACGCCTGCTCTGGCCCTTGTCAATAGGCTTCGAGCTCGCCGAGGCCTCGCTGGCGCACGCGCTGCCCAACTTCGACGAGTGCTGGTGGGACTCGTGGGTTCTGGACGTGGCCGTGTGCAACTTCGTCGGCATGGAGCTCGGCATGGCGACCGCGGCGCTGCTGCGGAGGACGGAGAGGCCCGAGGGAGCGTGGGGCGGGGTCTCGACGAGGAAGGGGGCGATGGCGAAAGCGAGGCGGGTCGCTGCCCAGTTCTCGCCGAGGTCGTGGGAGGAGAGGGACTGGGACCCGGGGAGGAACGCGAGGAGGGCGCTGTGGGCGCTGTTCCTGGTGGCGGCGTTCCTGCTGTTCGACGTGAGTTTTTTTTTTTGAAGTCTTTTTTTTTCCTCGTTTTCGGGTTTTTCTTTTCTTTTCTCTCTCTCACCTCCCAACAAAAACCAAAAATCTCAAAAAAAACAAAACCCTTTCAACAACAACAACAGCTCAACTCCTTCTTCCTCAAGGCCGCTCTCTGGGTCCCGCAGCTCAACCCCCTCACGCTCTACCGCCTCGTCGGCTTCTTCCTGCTAGGCTTGCCCGCCTTCAAGGAGTTTTACAGATTCGTCGTCGCCGGAGAGGAGAGAAAGGCCGAAGAAGAAGAGCGACGGAGGAAGAATCTCAGCAGAGAGGAGATGAAACTCTTGCCTCCGCTGCCGTCGAATCGGCTGGGCCCCTGCGCCTGGCTGATGCTCGCGATCATCGCCACCGAGACGCTGGTGGCGGTCAAGTTCGGGCCGAGCCTGCTGCTGGTGGCAGCGGCGAAAGGAGGAGGAAGCGGAAGTGGAAGCGGAGGAAGCGGAGGAAGCGGAAGCGGAGGAAACGTCAAGGGGCTCCCGAGCTCTGTGTTTAGGGCGTGGAGCGTCTTCGGGGTCGCCGCGGCAGGACTCGCGGGGAGCTGGCTGTGGCCCCGGGACTGAAGAAGGGGATTTGCGAGCTCTGTTTCTGTTTTTTGTGTGCAAAAGTTCAAAGGTGTTCCGAGGAGGCGGAAGTTCCAGGGAAAAAAAAAAAGAGGAAGAGGAAGTTGAGAGGAGGTTGATTTTTTTCTTCTCTCACTTCTCTCTTCTTTTTTTACGCGAAACTTCAAATTCAAAAAAAACTCAAGACAACTTTGCCAAGGTACGTGCCAGCCACACGCGCGTTCGCCCTCCTTCTTCTCCCGCTCGCGGGAGAGAGGAGAACGTCGCGCTCTCGTTGAACCCTAAGTTGAAGCAAAAGAGGGTCTGCGTCGTGCCGAAGCGGGGGGGGGGTGCGAAGGATGATCCAAGCATCGAAGGCGGCGGCGGCGGCGACTGAAGAAGAAGAAGAAGATGAAGGCGCGCCAAAAAAATTCTCTCTCTCTTCGCCGTTCCACTGCTCTGCAGCTCGGCCTTTCCCCTCTCCGCTCGCGCGAACGTGGCCTTGCGAACGTGTTGCTTTATCTCGACGCGTTTTCAAGGAGGGCAGACGGACGCGGAGGGAGCCTGGGCGCTTGAAAGGAGAACGGACGTTGGCCAGTGAGAGTTTGCCGCCGAAGAAGAAGAAGCAATCGATCGCCTTCTTCCTCGCACACACGCGCTGTCCCCATCCGCCGACCTTCTCTCGCGTTTCCCCGGCCTTCCCTCGCCCTCAGAACCTCCAGAGGCACCCGTTCCCTCATCGCCCGCGCGAAGAAGAAGAGTGAAGGGAGCCTGCAGGGGAATCCTTGGCCGTCGCAACGGCAGCATTTGCTCGTTTGGGCTTTTTTTTTCTCGCGCTCGATTCGAAATCTTGCTCTCTTCGCTCACCCGCACCTTTCTCCAACTTTATCAAAAACAACAGATGGCTGACGAAGACACCTTCCTCTTCACCTCCGAGTCGGTCAACGAGGGGCACCCGGATAAGCTCGCCGACCAGGTAAGGGAGGACATTGATCGGATCGGAGAGAGATGGAGAGAGAAGAGAGAAAGAAAAAACATCGTCAGAGGAAATCGATCGTTCGCGCAACAAAGAAAAAACGATCGCGACGCTCATCTTCCTTGTTCTTTCTCCACAACACTCCTCTCTCAACTCCCCACCCACTCTATAACACAGGTCTCCGACGCCATTCTCGATGCGTGCCTGGAGCAGGACCCCGACGCCAAGGTGAGAAAGAAAGAAGAGAGAGCGGAAGAGAGAGAGAGGGGCCAATGAGAAAGCGAGAGAAGAAGAAGCAAAACAGAGAGAAAACGCGACATCGACTCGAATTTTTCCCCCTTTTTTTCTCAACCTCCTCCTCTCGCTTTTTCTTCTTCCTCTTCCTTCCTTTCCAACTTCCCTTCTTCGTCCCCTCAGGTCGCCTGCGAGACCGCCACCAAGACCAACATGATCATGGTCTTCGGCGAGATCACCACCAAGGCCAAGGTCGACTACGAGGCGATCGTGCGCAAGACGGCCCGCGAGATCGGCTTCACGAGCGACGACGTCGGCCTCGACGCCGACAAGTGCAAGGTGCTGGTCCACCTCGAGGAGCAGTCGCCGGACATCGGCCAGGGCGTGCACGGGCTGGGCACCAAGTCGCTCGAGGAGATCGGCGCCGGCGACCAGGGGCACATGTTTGGGTAAGAAAGGAGAGGAGATGTGCTGGAAGGAAGGAAGGAAGGAAGGAAAGAAAGGAAGGAGACGAAAAGAGAAAGAAGGGAAAAAGAAAACTCACTCGAAGAATTAAAAAAAAACGAAACAGCTACGCTACCGACGAGACCCCCGAGCTGATGCCGCTCACGCACGTGCTCGCCACCCAGCTCGGCTACAAGCTGACCGAGGTCCGCAAGAACGGCACCGTGCCGTGGCTGAGGCCCGACGGCAAGACCCAAGTCACCGTCGAGTACAAGAAGGAGGGTAAGAGATTTTTTTTCTTCTGCTTCTTTTGCAAGTCGGGGTTTTTTTTTCCTCAGACGCGCGCGCGAGCGCATCCGAGGGTCGAAAAAGAAGAAAAAAACGTCAAACTCACTTTTTTGTCCTCCCTCTCCCTCTCCCCCTCTCTAATACAACCCAGGCGGCGCCATGGTCCCCATCCGCGTCCACACCATCCTCATCTCGACCCAGCACTCCCCGGACGTCACCAACGAGCAGATCGCCAAGGACCTCCAGGAGCACGTGATCAAGCCCGTGGTCCCGGCCAAGTACCTCGACAAGGACACCATCTTCCACCTCAACCCTTCGGGGAGGTTCGTGATCGGTGGCCCTCACGGGGACGCCGGCCTGACTGGTCGCAAGATCATCATCGATACCTACGGAGGTGAGAATTTTGATAATTTCTTTCTTTCTCTTCTTTCTCTCTCTTCTTTTTCTCACTCGCGCTTCTCCCTCTCCTTCTCTCTCTTTTTCAACAACAACAAAAAAAAAACAAAAAAAAAATCCAGGCTGGGGAGCCCACGGCGGCGGCGCCTTCTCCGGAAAGGACCCGACCAAGGTCGACCGCTCCGGAGCCTACATCGCCCGCCAGGCCGCCAAGTCGATCGTCGCCTCGGGCCTCGCCCGCCGCGCGCTGGTCCAGGTCTCGTACGCCATCGGCGTCGCGCAGCCGCTGTCGGTCCACGTCGACACCTACCAGACGGGCAAGATCCCGGACAAGGAGATCCTGGCCAAGGTGCTCAAGGCCTTCGACTTCCGCCCGGGACTGATCGCGCGCGCGCTCGACCTGTCCAAGCCGCGCTACCTCAAGACGGCGGCCTACGGCCACTTCGGCCGCGAGCCGACCGACGTATTCACGTGGGAGGCGACCAAGGACCTCAACGCCGTCTAGAGAGATTGTTAGATTTCGAGATGGAAAAACTAAGAGGACCTTTTTGCTTTGACGATAGAGAAAAATGGAGAGGAAAAAAATGCGCGACCAAAAAAAAAAGTTTTCGTTAGCGAAAAAGGTGTTTCCTCTCTGAGGGCACCCTCGGCTTGCTGCGACTTCTACGACCAATAACACAAGAGAAAAAAAGGGCAGAGAGATTCATCCCATAAATAAAAAGAGAGGAAGGGCGAAAGGCGTGTGTAATCAGAGAGGGGGAGGAGAGAGTTTTCGAACTCTCTTTCTCTCTTTCACCTTAAGCCGCGCTTTGCGCCTCTTTCTCAAAAAAATGAAATCCGTTGTGTGTGTTTTACAAATCGTCTCCCTCTCTCTATCTCATTCTCTCAGACCTTGCCCGTGTGCTTGTACTCGGTCTCCCACGCCGAGCGCAGCTCGGCCAAGGCGGCGCGGGAGGAGGCCGCGAGCGCCGCCGGCGGGACGAAGGAGGAAGTCGAGGAAGAGGAAGAGGAAGACGACGGAAGCGGCGAGCAACAAGGCGCGGCGAGAACCCGCGCGGCGACGCCGAGCGAGAAGAGCTCCGACGAGCCCGAAGCACTTGCCGCCGCCGAAGCCTTTGGAGCGATCCCCAACATCGTGTGCACGTGCTGGGCCTGCGCCGGAGAGAGCGCGCCGAAGACCGCGGCGGCTCCAGGGCGGGCGGCGGAGGCGGCGGCGGAGGAAGCGAGCGGAGGCGGAGGCAGCAGCAGCGTCGTCATCGCCGCCGTTCCCTCCTCCGTCGTCAAACCTCCTCCTCCGCTCGAAGCGACGGCCGAAGCGACGCCCGCGGCCCTCGCGAACGCGGCCACGGCGTGCGGCAGGTAGGATCCCATACCGGCGTCCCTCGGCCTTGACGCCAGGGACTGGAGCAGCCTCCCGAGCTCCGCCCCGGCCGCCGCGGAGGCGTCGGAAAGAGAGGAAGACGAAGAAGAAGATTTCGAAGATTTCGACGAAGAAGATTTCGACGAAGAAGATTTCGAAACAACCTCCAAGACAGGCCTCCTCGCCAGGAAAGCCGCCAACGCCGCCACGGTCTCGACCAGCGCGCCGCCGCCGCGCCTCGATGACCCCTTCCGGTGCCTGAGCGTGGCCGCCGCCAGCGAGGCCCCGGCGCGGAGGGCTGCGGCGACGGCCGGGAAAGGAACAACGGGAGGCGAAGAGGTCGAGCGAACGACAACGAGACCTTCGATGGCTCGCGCCCCCGCCGAGAGGGCGGCGACGGCCGCCGAGGCGGGCACCGCCGGGAACGCCCTGGGCCTGGCGACGACGCCTTCTGCGAGCCTGAGGGCCGCGACGGCGAGGTTGGGGCCCAAAGAGGAGGAGGAGGAGGAAGAAGAGGAGGACGAAGAGCAGAGGCGGAGCAGGCGAGGGAGCGACGAGAGCGCCGCGGCGGAGAGCGCGACAGCGGCGGCGGCCTCTTCTTTCGCTTCTTCGTCTTCGTTGTCTTCTTCTGTTCCTTCTTCGCCTTCACCGTCTTCTCTCTCGACGCCGGGGCTCGCAGCGACAGCGGCACGGCCGAGCTCGAGAGCTGCGAGCGCCGAGAGGAGGAGGCGGAAGGAGGAGGAGGAGGAGGAGGAGGAGGAGGAGGAGGAGGAGTTCTTCTTCCCCCCTTGCTCTTCTTCTCTCTCGTCTCCCGCGACGGCGGCAGTGGCGGCACTCACCTCTTCGACCTTCCTGGACAGCGCGAGCAGCAGCGGCGCGAGCGAGCCGCCGCCGCCGCCGCCCATGCTGCCGTTACTCCTCTTCTTCTTGCCTTTGACGCTCCTGAAGCAAGCCAGGGCCGCGGCGACCGCGGCGCCGCGGACGCTCGAGCGCTGTTCCCCTCCGCCGTCGTTGCCGTTGCCACTGTCGTCGGCAGCTGCTGCTCCTCCGCCTCCTCCGCCTCCGCCTCCGCCTCCTCCTCCTCCGAGAAGGACCCTCGCCTCCGGGTGCGGCGGCGCCGGCAGGGACTCCATAACGCTGAGGAACAGCCCCCCGAGGGCGAGCGCGGAGGGCGGAGGGGCGAGGGAGGAGGAGGAGGCGACGGCGGCGGCGAGGGCGTCGAGGGCGCGAGCCGCGGCGAGGGGCCACCGGTCGTCTTCGTCGTCGTCGTCGTCGCCGTCGTCGTCATTTTCCTTGCCTTTCAAAACGCCCTCCGACAGCAGCAGCGCCGCGGCCTCGGCGACGGAGGCCCCGCGGGCGCTCGCCCAGGTCGCGGCCCTCAGGGCCCGAGCGGCGGCATCGCCGGTTTCGTCGCTCGAAGCATGCCTCGGCTCGCTCCCTCCTCCGCTCCCTCTTCCTCCGTTGCGCGCCGCCGCGAGAAGTGCCTCTGCCGATCCCATCCCCTTTCCTCCTCCGCTTCCTCCGTTCCCGCAGAGCGAGAGCAGGAAGCCCGCCGCCGCGGCCGCGCGCCCCCCGCCCTTCGAGGCCTGCAGGATCTCCGAGACGCGCGAGAGCCAGGGCGCGGCGCCCGCTTCGGAGAGCAGAGAAGACGAAGAGGAGGAAGGCAAAGAAGCCGCGGCGGCGGCGGCAGAGTCGGCGGCGGCGCAGACACAGGAGCGCAGCGCCGCCAGCGCTCCCCTCTCTCCCGCCGCGGCCCCCGGGGCCGCCGAGGCCGCCGCCCTCAGGGAAGCGGAGAGCAGCCGTGAGGCAGAGCTGGCCGGTGGAGGGCAGGAGAAGAACCCGCGGGAGACGACGGCGGCGAGCGAGGCTGCCGACGTGAACGAAGAAGAAGAAGGAGACGAAGAAGAAGAAGAAGAAGAAGAAGAAAAGGCCGAAGAAGCAGAGCTCGAAATCGCTCGCAGCGACGACGAGAGGGCGTCGGCCAGAAGAGGCGGCGCTCCTTCTCCTCCCCCTCCTTCTTCTCCTTCGAGCAGCCCCGCCGCGGCCTCTGCCCAGGCCCTGGCCAGGACCTCGCACTCCAGCAGGGCCGGGTGAGTTGCGAGGGCCAGGGCGCGGGAGCGAAGAACGAGGGGGGTCAAACTTTTTCCCTCTTTTTCCTCTTTTTCTTTTTCTTCTTCGGATGAAGAAGGAGAAGCGGCGGCGGCGGCGACAAAGGCGAGCAGAGGCCGCAGCGCCGAGGAGGCCGCTTCGGCGGGAGGGCACCAGTCTCCGAGCGCGACCAGGGCGCTCGCTGCCTGCGGACAGGAGACGAGGAGCGGAGGGGCAGAGGGAGAGGAAGAATTGCGGCAGCAGAGGCCGCAGAACCAAGAGGCGAGGTCGCGGAGCTCCTTCTCGTTCTCGTTTTCGTTTTCGCTTTCGTCGTCTTTTTCTTCTCTCTCCTTCTCCTCGGCAACGACGACGGCGACCCGGGACAGCGAGTGCGCGAGCCGCTCGCGGAGGACCCTGGCCCTCGTCAGCGCCGCCGAGGCCACCGCGGCGGCGAGTGCCGGGTCGATCGAAGAAGTTGAAGGAGGAAGGAGCGCCCGGAGCGCCGCAGGCAGCGAGGCCGAGGCGAGCGCCAAAGAAGAGGTCGTCGACGACGAAGCGGCGGCGGCGGCGAAAAAGCCCCCGCCGGTTTTATCTCCGTCTCTCACGTCCCCGGTCTCCTGCCCCGGCAGCGGGTCCAGCGCAGGATCTGCTCCCACGCACTCCGCGTGCAGGCTCAGAGCGGCGGAGTAGAGGGCCAGCGCGGAAGAGGCAGCAGCCGCGGAGAAATCTCTCTTTTCGAAATCTCTCTTTTCGACAGCGACGACGCTCCTCTCCAGGACCCCAGAGAGGCTTCGCGCCAGCTCCCCCGCCGCGGCCGCGGCCTCCAACGCCACGCCCGCCTCGGGGGTCGCGAGGCAGGCCACGGTCGAGAGCACGCGGCCCAGGGCGGCCCTCACCGGGGCCGACTCGAGAGGCGAACGAGAAGAAGAGGGAGAAGAAGAAGAATGAGAAGAAACTGCTCCGGCGACGGCTCTGACGGCGGCCGGCAGCGCCCTCGGCGGCAGAGAGCGCACCGCCGCCTCCAGGGCCCGGCACGCTTCCGACTTCCCCTCGGCGTCGAAGACGGCGTCCGCCGCGAGCGCCGAGACGCCGCCACCCTCTTGCTCCTGAGAAGGAGAACAAGAGAGCGCGGCGGCGAGCGCGGAGAGGGCTTCGGGGAAGGAGCGCGTCTCCGCCGCGGCGGACAGAGCCGCGGCCGCGGCGGCGCGGGCGGCCTCAACGCTTCTTTCCGCTTCGTCTCCGGCGTCGCCGCCGCTGCTGCCGCCGCTGCTGCCGCTGCTCGCGCTGGCCCACACGACGGGCCAGAGAGCCTCCAGCGGAGCCCCGGAGAGGCAGCGGTGCTCACAGGCGAGCAGGGCCGCGGCGCTTCTCGCAGCCGCTGCCGCTGCCGCGGAAGAAGAAGAAGCAGAAGGAGAAGAAGAAAAGCTCGCAAGCGCCGCGGCCGGGGGCAGCAGCGCCCCCGCGACCTCCGCAAGCGCCGCGCGCTGCCTGCCGTCGGCGTCATCGGTCGCGAGGTAGATCGACGAGACGCAGCGGAGCATCGCTGTCGCGGCGTCGGCCGCGGCGGCGAAGGAGACGGAATCCGGAGAAGAAGGAGAAGGACCTTTCGCCGCTTCCGCCGCCGAGCTCTTCTTGGCGCGCTTCCGAGGCGGCCCCCTCTTCGTCTTCGCCCCCTCCTCCTCCTCTGGGTCTTTCTCTCCGTCGACAGACGACGACGACGAAGACGCGCGCAGGATCCGCAGGAAGGGCGCGAGGAGGGACCACCACAGCCAGAACGGGGAGTGAGGCGAAGCATTCGAAACCTCTTCGCCGCTGTTCCCTCCTCCGCCGCCCCTCGTCGCCGCCGCCGCCCGCTCGCAGAGCCAGCCGCAGCCCGCGGCGAGGTCCGCGAGGGCCTCCGGGTCCCTCTCCGAGGCCGCCGCGGCCTCTATGGCTTTGACCAAGGTCCACTGGTGAGCGACGACGACGACGGCGGAAGAAGAAGAAGAAGGAGGAAGAGAAGCTCCTCCTCCTTTCGCTTTCTTCCTCCTGGCCTCCGCCGCCTTCTCCCGGGTCGCAGCCTCCCCGGCGGCAGAAACGAGCGCCGCCGCCCCGCCACCGCGCCCCAGGAGGAGCACCGACTCCATCGCCCTGGAGGCGGCCGCGGAGACGGTATCGTCAGAAACGGGAGAAGAAGGAGAAGGAGAAGACAAGGAAGAAGCGTTGCCGTTTCCTCTCCTCCTCTTCCCTCGCCCCACCGCCCGCAGCGCCGGCACCGCGCCCCTCGCCACGGCGGCGTCGAACGCCTTGCGCGGGTTCGGGTGCGCGAGGGCCAGGGCGCGGAAGAGGTCCAGGGCGTCGACGGCGAGGCGGGCGGAGCCCGGAGGAATCAGAGAAGAAGGAGGAGAAGAAGAGTTCGAAGTCGGCGAAGAAGAAGAAGAGCAGCGGCGGCAGCAGCGGAGGGAGGCGGCCACGAGCGCGGCAGCATGGTCGACCGACGCCGCCGAGAGCCCGCCTCCCCCGGCCCCTCCCCGGGCCTCCTCCAGCGTCGCCGCGGCGGCCTCTGCCGCGAGCGCTGCAGGGCTGTAGGAAGGAGGGGAAGCGGAAGGAGAAGAAGAGGAAGAAGAAGAGAGAAGGGCGGCGTCTGCCGCCGAGGCCGCCGCGGCGACGAGCGCCGGGTTCGCGCCTCCCCCCCCGTCCCCGTTCCCTCCTCCCCCCGTCGCCTTCAGGGACACCGCCGCGAGCGCCCACAGCCTCGCGTCGCCTGGGCCACCGGCAGCAGATGCGGTTGAACTCTTCGAGGAGGAGCGAAAGAGCAGGCCGGAGGCCCAGTCGCCGAGCGCACCGAGTGCCGCGTCGCGGGCGCCGCTCGAGGGAGAAAGGAGGGGGATCGCTGCTGCCGCCTCGCTGTCCTTGCTTTCTCCTTCCATTCCTGCTCCTCTTCCACCATTGCTCGTCAGCTCGTTCAAAAGTTCCACGCAGTCCTGCCGGTCCTCGGCCTTGAGGAGAGCGGAGGCCAGGGAGAGCGCGAGGGCGAGGCGCCTGTTTTTTTGTTTTTGGTTTGAAGAGGTCGAAAGCGAATTTTGAGTTCAATGCAAGTGTTTCGAAATCGTCGTTTCTCTACCTCATTCTCTTCCTGAATTCCCTTCAAAACTCACTTTTCAAAGGGGCACGAGTCGTGTGCCGTCGTGATGCGGCGGAGGCAGGCGGCGACGTCGGCAGCAGGCGTTGGGAGTGGGAGGGCGTTGGCAGGAGCGGCATTTGGCATCTTCGTCGTCGTCATCGATTTCTTCGCCGCCTTTGTCATTTTCGAAAAGAGGCCTCTCCTTTTTTCTCTCGATTACTATAGCTGAAGAGATCTAGCGGGGAGCAAAGCGGGCGATGCGGACAGACATCGCTGCAAGGAGAGAAGAAGCGGAAGCGGAGAGCGGAGAGGGCGGACTGGAAAAAGAAACAATGAAGTGAGTTGGAATTGAGCCGCCGTTAACAAAAAATCTTCAGAGAAACTCAAAAACTCAACCCTCACTCCTCTTCGACGACGCACGCGCCCCTCACCGCCAGCGCCCTCTCCGCGGCGCGCTCCACCTGCGCCTTCGAGGGTTGGTCAAAGAGGTCGACGGACAGCGCCGGGGTCCCCAGCACCTCCGCGACGGCGGCGGCGGCGGCGCTGGCAACGCCGAGGGCCAGCGCCGCGTCGTCGAAGGAGGAGGAAGAAAAGGGATTCTTCGAGCAACTCGCCGCCGCAGCAGCAGCAAGCGCCCCGAGGAACGCGTTGCCGCACCCGGTGGTGTCCCTGAGAGCCAGGCCGCTCACGGCGGGGACGTTGAAGACCCTGCTATCGCTCCGAGAGACGAGGACAGCACCGAGCCCGCCCCTGCGGACGACGACGGCGTCGAGGAAATTTTTTCCTTTCCCTTTTACTTCTTCTCCTTCTTCAGCAGCGACCGACAGCAGGCTCCGCGCCGCGGAGATGGCGCTCCTCCCGGCCTCCCCTTCGACCAGGCTCGCCGCCTCGCCTTCGTTGGGCGAGAAGAGGTCCAGGGGGCGGAGCAGCGATCGCAGTTCCCCGCGGGTAGGAAAACGAGCAGAGCACTCCTGGAACGTCTCGGCGGTTACCCTCGTGTTGGTACCCACTTCCTCTCTCAGAGAGGAGAGCCAGGGAGCGTGCTTGGGGTTCAGGGGGTCGAGCCCCACGTGGTGCGCCCTTGCGTTCTCGAGGACGCTGCGGGGGATGGAGATCGGACAGGAAAGAGAAGAACTAGAAGAAGGAAGAAGTGGAGGCAGCAGCGCCGCCGCTCTCTCTTCCTCTTCTTCTTTGTCGTTGCTGTTTCCGGTTTTTGCCGTCTTCCGCCAGACTTGCGTCCGAGACCCGTCTCCTTCCACGAGCTGCCACGCCCTGGGAGTGGCGACCGTATCGCTCCAGGACACCCCGCGGCAGAGGCCGAAGGCGGCATCGGCCTCCCAGAGCCAGGAGGCGGCGGTTGGGGGAAGGTCGTGCAGATTGATGCCAGCGACGAGCGCGAGCGAAGGGAGGAGCAGCGAATCAGAAGAGGTCCGGACTCCCAGCTTGAGCAGCACCGCCCGGGCGAGCGCGAAGCCGAAGAGGACCTGCGGGCCCGAGCCGCCGACCTGGCCGAAGGCGCAGGAGCCGTCGCCGCCGGAGGCCGAGGGGGAGCTTTGTTGTTCGTCTCGTTCTCTTTCGCTTTCGCTTTTGTTTCCGCTCTTCTTTTTCGTCGAAAAAGACGAGGAAGAAGAACCGGAATCGGAATCGGAAGGGGCGAAGACAGTGTCGTCAACGATGAACGTGTAGGCCGCGAGGTCTATCGCAGAAGAGCTGGGATCGGGAGAGCTGCTAGGGAGGGCGGCGACGGCGGAGGAACAAGAGGAAGAAGAAGAAGAAGAAGAAGAAGAGAAGCTCCTCCTCCTCCTTTCGCTGGCGACGACGCTGCCGCCGAGGAGGGGGCGGCGGCGAGGAGGAGGAGGCGTTTGCGCTGCTGCTGTTGTTGTTTCGTTTTTTGTGTTTCGCTTTTTTGGAAATGCTTATTTTGATGAGTCGTCGTTCAGTGCTGACAGCTTTTCGCGTGCGTTTTGCAATTAAGAAGAAAGGGAAAAACAAAGACAAAAAAAATCACTCACTCGTCGCTTTCGCCTCACTCGAGGCCGCCGACGCTTTTCCGCTACTGCTGCTGCCGCTGCTGCTGCTGCTCTTCTCGTCCTCGTCGCTGCCGCTGCTACCGCTGCTGCTACTGCTTTCTTCTTCTTCTTCGTCGTCGTCGTCGAACTCAGCCTCGTCAGTCTCGTCCGCGGTCGTCGCTTCTTCCCCATCTTCTTCTTCCTCTCCGGACGCTGCCGCCGCGAGCATCAGAGCTTCCGCCTCGGCGGCGGCAACAGCAGCGTCAGCCTCCAGCCCGCCCCACCCGACGCCGCCGCGCGCCCTCCACAGCGCGATCAGCATCGCGTCCGCGCGGCCGTGGTCCTTCTTGCGGGTCAGCAGCGCCGCGGCGGTAGGGGTGTTGGTGGTGGGGGCGTTCATCGCCGTCGTCGTCGAAGGCCTTTCTTCGTCGTCGTTTTCTTCGTTTTTTCTTCCGTCGAGCGCCTCGACAGCCGCTGCCCTCGCAGCGTTCTTCCCCCCTCCCTCGAGCCCGAAAGCCCTCTTCCACTCCTGCGGCCTCACGAAGCTCGTCCTGATCCCGTTCGCGGCCAGCACGCCCGACCAGACCCCGAAGGCGAGGCCGGAACCGTACCAAGCCAGCTTGCCGTTGAGCGGGCTCGGCGAGGGCTGCTCGACGCACGCCTCCAGGCTCTTCCCTTCCGCCTCGGCCCGGAGCCTTAAGGCCGAAACCAGCGACGAGACGGCGGCGGCGTCGAGGCGCCTCCGCGTCTTGGGGGGCTTTTTCAGGGTGCCTCTGCCCAGGGGCACCTCGAGGGTCGGGGTATCGTGGACGGCCGAGATCGAGAAGGAGGAGGAGGAAGAAGAGGAGGAAGGAGAAGAAGAGCTCGCTTCTTCGTCGCTGCTGCTTTTGTCCCCGCCTGCTCCTCCCCCCGCGCCCTCGCGGAAGAGCACGGCCATGGCCCCGCGCGTGTCCGGGTCGATGCCCAGGACGATGTCGGCGACGACGGAGGGGGGAGGGACGGCATCGGAATCGGAATCGGGAGACGAAGGCGAAGGGACCGCCGCGGCGGCAGCGAGCTCGATCCCGCGGGCCTTCTTCCTCGCGGCGACTGCGGCGGCGTTGGCCTTCTTCCTCGCGGCGACTGCGGCGGCGTTGGCCTTCTTGTTCGCCGTCGTTCCGCCGCCGCTGCTGCTGCTCGCGCTGCTGCTGCTGCTCGCTCGACCGCGGGAGGCGGTCGACGCTGCTGCTGCTGCTGCTGCTGCTGCTGCTGGCGTCGAGGAAGCCAGGGCGCGGGCTGCGTTTTTTTGTGTGTGGAGTAGGAGAACGAGGAAAAAGGAAGGGTGAGAGAGGGGGAGGAAGAGACAGGACGGTAAGGGAACAGGTTGCTGAGCGGAGTTCTTCACTCTCTTTCTTTGCGAAAGCAGCAGGGAGATGGTGCTTCTCACGCTGCTGCTGCTGATGATGATGATGATGCTCCTGCTCCTGCTCGCGGGCTTCGAGTGCGGCGAGAGAGACGAGGTCGCGGTTTTTTCTCTCTTTCTTTCTTCTTTCTCTCTTACCAACGAGGCTGCGGGCCGCTGCGCGCATCGCCGGCTTTTTCGTCGATGATGTCGACGGTGACGGCGAATGCTTCGCCTTCGCGGCGACTGCTGCTCCTGCCTTCTCGGCGCTCGATTTGCCTCCCGCTGCCTCGTCCGATATCGACGCCGATGTCGATGACGCGGAGGCGGAAGAGGGGCGGGCGAGGGCTCGGCGCAGGGCGGAGGAAGCGCGGCAGCCGTGGAGGAGGCTGACGCTCGATGAGGAGCCCGACGACGAAGAAGCAAGATGCATTCGACAGCTCCTCCTTGCTCTCTAAAGAGAAGAGGAAACGAAGGGCCGCTTGGGTTCGCGCCTTCCGCTTTTCTCTCCTTGATGGATGGATGCACTGCTGGGATCCGTCGGCGGGTGCTGCTGCTGGTGGTTGTGGCAAGAGAGAGGCCAGAGAGCAGCGCAGAGCGAGATAGAGATTATGAAGAAGAAGAGAAAATGATTCGATCGCAATTCTCGACGAGAAAAAAACATTTTTTTTGAAACTTTCAAAATTTACAACGACACTCTCTCTTTTCACCTTTCACGCAGCCACCGCAGGCGACGCCGCCGCCTCCCCCGCCTTCTCCTTCTTCGCAAGCAGGCCAGCCTCCTCGATACTCTCCGTCGAGTTCAGCGCCGGCGCCCTCTCCTCCAGCCTCACGACCCTCGCGGAAGAGCCAGAAGAAGAAGGACCCATCAACGCTTTCTTGTTGGCCGCCTCGACCTCCACCTCTACCGCGACCCCTTGCACCTCGACCGGGGCGGGCTCCCTGCCTTCCTCGGCGATCCCCAGACACTGCCCCAGGAAGCGCGTCAGCCTCGACCCGAAGTCGACCCTGGACTCGTCCAGCCGAAGAGCGTGCCCCTCCTTCGGATAGACAAGCAGCTCCGACACCACGCCCCTGGCGCCGGCTTCTTTGGCGAGCTCCTTCGCCGCAGACACCAGCTTCCCGTCGTCCCTGGCGCCGATCGCCTGCAGCAGCCACTGCGGGGGAGGGTACGCTGAGGAAGAGTTTGAAGATGAGTTTGAAGAAGCACTCTCTCCGCTGCCTCGGAGTCCGTCCACGTGGTTGATCGGGGAGATGTCGAAGCCGCGCTCCTCGAAGGCGGCCGCCGCCTCGGACCCGGGCGCCGCTGGGGGGCTCACCCACCCTGGAGGGTTCAGGGTCCTAGAGCTTTCGAAGCGAGCGGCGCCGGACAGCGACGCGGCGCACCGGAAGGTCTCCGGGTGCGTCGTCAGCGCGTCGAGAGCGGCGTAACCCCCGTAACTGAACCCGAAGACGGCGACGCGAGCGGGGTCTGCGACCCTGATGTCGTTCACGGCCCAATTTATGGCGTCGACCAAGTCCTCGGTCATCTTGCGGCCCCACTCATTCGCCGCCGCCGCGACGAACGCGCGCCCGAAGCCGCTGCTGCCGCGGAAATTGACCTGAAGGACCGCGGCGCCGAGGTTGGCCAGGGCCTGCACCGCGGGCGTGAAGCCGAACGAGTCGCGGGACCAGGGCTGCGCGCGGACGACGACGACGAGCGGGAGCCGGCCCGGAGGCGGAGGAGGAGAAGAAGAGGATGAGTTTCTGGATTCGTTGGCGGCGAGCCAGGCCGGCGGGATCGTCAAGTAAGAAGGAAGCAGGAGGCCGTCCCTGGCCCTGATCTCAAAGCCGCGCTGCGGGGCGAGCTTGTACTTTTCGAGGCCCGGGAGCTCCTGTTGAGTTTTTGAAAAAAGGAGATTGAAATAGAGAAGAAGAAGAAAGGATGAGAGTTTTCTCTCTCTCCTGTTTTTTTTCCTTTTCTGTTCTTCGGCCCTCCCCCCAAAAAAAAACTCAAAAAAAACTATCCCTCTCTCTCACCGTGATCTGCTTCGTCAGCGTCCTGTTGTTCTTGTTCCGACGGTCGAGCAAATAGAAGGTCGGCGGTTCCGTGTCGGAGACAAACCGCAGGATCACGCGCGAGTTGTCGCTGGCCTTTGACGCGACCGAAAACTCGTCGGAGCCGTTGAAGACGCGGTGGACGAGCTCCGAGTCGCGGTCCCAGGCCTTGGCCGTGGTCGTCCACTTGCGCCGCAGGCGCTCGGTCGCGAAGGCGGCGAGCTCTCCTGTGGCGGCGTCGAAAGCCGTGGCGACGACGTCCTCGCCTGGTGGTGGTTGTGAGAGAAGGGAGGGGAGGAAGGAGCGGAGGAATGAAGCGGTGAGTTTTTTTTTGGAATCTCTCTGTTTTTTTTTCCTCCCCCAAAAAAAATCACTCCCCAAAAAAACCCAACCAACTCTTCTCACCTTTCCCCTTCTCCCCGGCAGCCAGCACCTTCTCCAGCCTCCCATTCTCGGCAGACAGCTGCACCAGGCGAACAGCCGAGGCGTTCGCGGATGTCAGGACCAAAACAGACTTCCCTTCGTTGGCGAACGCGAAGGCGTGGCCCGCGGCGCTGACGGGGATGAAAACGTCCGAGGAGTTCCACCGCGTCACCTCCTTCCATTCCGTGGTTTCTTTCGCGTCGTCGGGCACCCGGGGGTAGAGCCCTGCACTCGCGATCTTCTCCTCCTCCTCGGTGAGAGTTTTACCCTTTTTCTTCCTGGAAATCAGCTCGTCTTGTTTCTTCCTGAGGTCGACGAAGGGGGAGCGCACGCGCCGGGTCCTGAAGACGCCGCCGCCCGCCGGGAGCAGGGCGCGGGCGCCGCGGACGCGGAGGAACTTGTCGGGCACCCAGGACGCGACGTCGCCCGGGTTGAGTGTGTCGAGCTTGAGCTCGCCTGAAGTTTAAAAAAAATGAAAATTTGGAAAAGTGAAAAGAGATAGTGAGTTTTCGTTCTCGTTCACTCAAGCTCGAAACAAGCTTCTCCTCCTCCTCCTCCTCCTCTCCTTTCTTCTCCCTCTTCTTACCGGTCGCCAGATCGAGGCGGTAGACGTCAAAGATGCCGGGAGAGCGCTCGTCGACAGTGATCAAGGCGATGTCCTGCGGTTTTTTTTTGCGGCCAAAGTTTTTCTGAAAAGTGAGTTTTTTTTTCTTCTCTCCCTCTCTTCCTCTCCCTCTCTTCCTCTCCCCCTCTCCCTCTCAACCGCTTACTCACCGGGACCTTCTCCGACAGGAAAAACTGCCCGATGTGCAGGTTGTCGCCCATCAGCCCGGGAGGCAGGGTCCTGTTCGAAGGAGGAAGAGGAAGAGCCCCTCCCTCGCTCCTGTTCAGCGAGCTCCTCTTGGTCGTCGAGAACTGCGGCAACAGGTCCACGGCCTCCTCCCCGGGCCTCGCGACCTCCTTCCTCCACAGCCGGTACCGGTCGCCGACGCGAGGGTCGCGGTCGAAAAGGTAGAGGACGAAGCGGGAATCGGGGCTCCACTGGTACTGGCCCGGGTCGACGTCGAAGGCCGTTTCCTTTGTGAGCTGGAAAGCTTTCGGGGGCGATGATCCCGGGGGGGGATTGGAGGTCGTGTTGCGCAGGGGCACTGTTTCGTTTTTTCGTTGTCATCGTTGTTTGTTTCGAGTTGGATAGACAAAGAGAGGATAGAAGAGTGAGAGCGTTTTTCTTTTCTCACTCTCTTCTTTTTCTTCCTCTTCCATTTTGCCATTCTCCCCTTCCCTTTCTCTCTCTCTCTTACCGACAAAGACGTTGAGAGTGTTGTTCGGCGGCGAAGGCGCCAGGTAGCTCAGCCAGGCGCCTATTTTGTGTGTGTGTGTGGAAAGAGGGCGGAAGAGCAAGAAAGAGGGTGAGCTTTTTTTCCCTAAGAGTCGGGTTCGAAACATTCAAACATTTTTTCTTCCTCACCGTCAGGGCTCAATTGAGGGTCAGTGGCCAGAGGCTGGCCGTAGAGCAGCTCGACGGGGATCAGTGGGGTGTCGTGGAGGAGGGCCTGAGAAGCAGTAGTGGTGGTGGTGCGTGGAGGTGGTGGATGTTGGAGAGGAAAGGAGAGGTTAGGAAGAGATGTCCGAGTCGCCGTCGTTTGTTCGTTTCGATGATGCCATCATCGACAGAACTTCGCGTCCTTAATCGGGATGACTCCTCGTGGGATACTGCACTGAACCGCAGACTAGCTGATGCGTGCTTGTCTTTTGTCACTCTCACGAGGACGAAACTTCAAAATTCAAGTCTCACCGAGACGTTTGCCGGTGCCGAGGATGAGGGGCTAGCTGCAAGCGTCGTCGTCATCGTCGCCGGTTGTTGTTCCGTCTTCGCCTTCGCCGTCTCGCCGGCAGCAGCTGATGCTGCCGATGCGACGATTAGAGCTGCGAGCAGCATGAGCCGCCTCCGCGCCTGCGACGAGCTGGAGACCTGCCGCATTTTTTGCCAACACGGGAAAAAAGAGAGAGAGAGAAAGAGGAAAAAGAAAGAAACATAAAAGAGGAAGTCGAGGTCGAGGAATGTGCTTGGCCATTTTCAAAAAAACTAGCTGCCTGCTCGGCAGCTGCTCGCTCTGTTTTTAAAAAAGACGTTTTTCCCCTCGCCCTGCTCCTCCTTCTGCATGGCATCGCACGATCTCTTCTTCGATGCCGTCGATATCAGCGCTGTGAAAGCCGAGCACGGTATAAATATTGGATTGAGGGGAGAGGGGCGCGGAGATGGCAATGATGGCGATGGAGCTGCTGTCCGACATCGCAGCGTCGTCAGCGCTCAACCTCTTCCTCCTCCTCTTCCTCCGTCTCCTCCTCCTCCTGCCGCAGCAGCAGCAGCAGCAGCAGCAGCAGCCACCACCGTCCCCGCTCCTCCTCAATCTCCCCCGATCATCGCCATCACGGCCTCGGAGCTCCGCCTCGCGGCCAGCGCGGCGCTCCGCCTCGCCGTCGAGGCGATCGATGCCCTGCACGGTTTGAAAGAAGTCGTCGCCGAGATCGCCGGCGACGTGAGGGAGCTGCTGGAGGCGACGAGGAGGGCAGGGGGGTTAGGGGGAAGGCGGAGGAGGAGGTCTTCGTCGTCGGCAGCGGCGAGGAGCCGTTTGGGGGTGCGGACGCGGTCGCAGGCGCGGCGGAGGTGGAGATAGAGAAGAGAGAAGACTAGAAGAGAGAGACCTCTTCTTGCCATGTTGCTTCTCCTCTTCCTTTTTGTCTCTTTCTGCTTTTTCTTTTTCATCATCCTTGTAAATAAAACGACACCGCCGCCGCTGCTGCTGCTGCTGCTCTCTTGTTTGCTCTTTCTGTTTGTGCACGCACGCGCGAGAGACAGACAGTCAAAAAAAAAACGAAAATGCTTTTCTTCTTACTCTTTTTTTATTTTTCAAAAGAAAAAAATCTCTCTCTCTTCTTTCTTTTTTCTTTTGTTCTTTCTCAAGCCCTCTTTGTGCGGCGCGGGCGAGCAGCAGCAGCAGCTGAAGCAGCACTCTCGCCCCCGCTCCCGATCTTGCCCATACCGAAGCCCCACACCAGAGACAGGCAGGACCGCAGCATCACCGTCACGAAGAAGACGAGCGCCGCCGACGCGACTTGTTTTTCCGTGCTGCCGTGCGGCAGCGCCTCTACCTTCGGCTTCGCCAGCGCGATCCCGGAGACGGCGACGAGGGCGAAGCCCGCGGTGGAGAAGAGCTTCGAGGCGAGGGTGGCGGTCGGGGCGGGGGTTGTGGAGCTGTTTGTTTGTTGTGAAGCGGAGGAGGAGGAGGAGGAGGAGGTTGAGAAGGAAAGAGAGAAGCAAAAGCGCGACGACGGCAAACGATGACGACAGCAATTCTTGCCGACGCTTTCCAAATTCGCATCCGATCCCGAGCGCTGCTGACGGATCGACCTTTTCCGGTCTCGATTCCAATGCAGCGAGTTAGACAAGATCGAGACTCATCCAGCAAGCCACTGGACGCACCTCGACATGGCGCAGAGTAGAAAGGAGGGAAAGAGAGAGCGCAAGGCAATTGTCGAAACTTTTTTGTTTTTGTTTTTTTCGACCTAAAAAAAACTGAAAAGGAGAGCGTGATTTCCTCTTGCTCGCTTTCCCTTTTTCTTTGAAGAAACCACGCAACAACAACCCTCACTTTGATTTGGTTTTGTCTTATTTTTGCACGAAGGGGTTTTGTTTATTGTGGTAAGGCACGAAGAATGAAATGAATTTGATGATCCTAAGCAAGAAAAAAAGAATGGAAAAAGACTCTAAGAAAAGAAAAAGAAAAAATTTAAGCCGCCGGCGCCGCCTTGGCCTTGCTCTTCGGTGCGCCGTTGCCGCTCCTGGTCCCCGCCCCCGTTGTCGTCCTCGACGACCCGCCGTCGCTGCTCTCCCCACCGCTCCCTCCGCTCCCACCACTTCCGCTCCCTTCGCTGTCCTCGTCCCTGCTGCCGCGGTAGCCGAGCAGGTTCAACCTCTTGACCTGGTCTCTCACGTGATGGGGCACCAAGGCTTCCCACTCGTCGGTGCCCGAACGGATCGACTCGGCCACGAGCTTGCTGACGTCGCCGTGCCTGAGCAGCTCGCGGTCGTAGTGCTCGACGGGCACGATCGCGCCGCGCTCCAGGATGTAGTCGTAGAGCTTCTGCACCCCCGGGTCCTCCACTTTCATGTCAGAGGCCGTGACAAGCGTTCCGGTCTTCGGGTCGACCGTCGGATAGACGTAGACTTTCAGGTCGAACTTGAGGAGCCTGCCGAACCCTTCGAGGAGCCCGCCATCCAGGTCGGCGTAATGCTTCTCCTTGAACAGCTCCCTGAGCGTGGGCACGCCCATCGCGATGACAATGGCCTCCTGGGTGAAGGTGGAGAGATAGGCCGCGAGCTTGAAGTAGCGGCGGTAGTTGGAGAGCATCACGGTGTACCTGTTGTTGATTTTTTTTTCATTTTTTTTGTATGGGTTGCGCTCGTCGTGCTCGTGAGGTGCTGGTCTCGTCGGAAAGAGGAGAACAAGACGAAGCGAACGAGCTTTGAAAGAGCGAAAATAGACCTCGGGAACAAAGGTGGAAAAGAAGAAGATAAAAAAAAAACTCCTCCTCACCCCATCGTTGACAGCGCCTCGACCCTCTGGATGAACACGTCTTCCCTGATCCCGGAATCAGAGGTCCAGTCCAGCAGATCCCCGCCCTCCATCATGTCGCGCGTCGTCATCTCCAGCAGCACGACCGTGTCGTTGCGATAGACGCACTCGCGCTCGTAGGGCTGCTGCGATCCGGCCTCGAAGGAGGTCCCGCTCGAGTTGCTCGCAGTCGAGCCCGAGCCCTTCCCGGCGCCCTTCTTCTCGTCGGCGGGAGGCCTCCCGCAGAAGAACTGCTCCGCCGCTGCAATCAACATGTCGTTGTGCAGGTTGGTAAACGGCCTGAACCTCCCTCGGACCGCCAAAACGTTCTTCTTGTAGAGGGCCTCGTGGGGGACAAGCAGCGTGCCAGAAGGGTCGAAGAGCGCAGCGTCGCAGAGCTCCTTTTGGACCAATCGCAGAGCAGCAACCCTGTTGTCTACCCCTTCGTAGAGGGGGCCGCTGAAGTCGATCAGGTCGACCTCGATGCGGGAGCGGGAGAGGTCGTCGAGGAGCATGCCGATGATCTTTCCGGTAATGTCCGAGGAACGGTGAGGGGAGTGGTGGCTGTGGGAGTGGTTTTGGTGCGAGTGCGAGCTCGCCTTGTCTGCCCCCGTCGTCAAGACGGCGTGGATCAGGTTGACGCCCAGAACACCCAGCGCCTCCTGCTGCTCCTGCGCCGTGGCGTCGAACATCCGCACGTGGATCATCACTGTCGAGGGGGCGTCGCCCGGTCGAGGCTGGAACTTGACTCCCAACCACCCGTGGCACTCGTTCTTCTTGCCGAAGGCGCGCGCGACGACGGTGTCTGCGAACGCGAAGAAGGCGGTGTTCTTGCCGCGCTGTTTGCGGAGGTTCAGGGAGCAGGAGAGGTACTCGTACTCGAGCATGGCCTCGACGCGCTCGCGGGTGACGTATCTTTGGGTTGTTATAAAGAGAAGGAAGAGAGAAGAGAAAGAGAGTTTTGTGAGTTTTTTTTTCGTTCGACTCTTGTCTTCTTCTTCTTTCTCTCTTCCTGCTCTCTTTCTCTCCCTCAGAAAAACCCAACTTTGCCCCCTCCCCCCCCCCTCCTCTCTCTCTTCTTCCTTCTTACCTCGCCGCGGCGCCGTACATCGTGTCCGAGATCAGCATGTCGTACGCGGAGACAGACTTGGCGATCGTGCCCGCCGCGGCGCCCACGCGGAAGAACCAGCGCGCGACCTCCTGGCCCGCGCCGATCTCGGCAAAGACGCCGTACCACAGCGGGTTGAGGTTGATCGACAGGGCCTTCTTCGCTGTCTTGGCGTAGCGGTCCCCGGACTGCTCGTTGTCTCTCCCGGCCTGGGAGGAGATTGGAGGAGGAGGTTGTTTTTGAGGTGTTGGAGGTGTTGGAGAAGAAGAAGAGGAGGGTGTGAGAGGGAAAGAAAGAAGGGAAGAGGAAAATGCGAGGGACTTCGAAACTTTTTTCTTTTGATGGCCCCGGCGTTTTTGATTGTGCTCTCTCTCGCGCGCGCGCTCTCGCTCGCTCTCTCCTCTCTACTCTCAATTCCCCAGCCACCAGCGTGTGCAGAGCCCGTCGCAGAGACGCCATCGCGATGGAAATTAAAAAACAAACTCACGTGGCAGACGACGCGCGGAGTCGCGGCGCGGCCCCTGATGCGGCGGGGCATCGCCGGAAAAGCGACGAGCAACGCCGACGACGACGACCCCGCCGCGAAGCACGCGAGGGGCTTAGCGCATCTTCTTACGGTCGACGAGGACGAAGCGACGGCACTGCCTGCTCTCGTGCGCGGAGAGACGGAAGGAGAGGCTCCTCCACGCCTCGCGAGGAGGGAGGAGGAGGAGGAGGAGGAGAGCGATGAGATCGACGGAGGAAGCATGGAGTTTTTTTTTTCTATTCGAGTTCTGATGTTTTCCGTCTCACTCTTTTTCTTTTTTTCTCTCTCGAAAGAGAGCTTCCGCCTCTTCGCGCCGGGGGAAGGGGCTTCTTTCTCTTGCTCTCTTTTTCCGATGGCGTTCGGCGGCGGCTTCGGAAGCAAGCAGGTGAGCGCGTAGAGAGCGACGCAGAGACAGAAGAGGAAGAGAGAGAGAGAGAGAAGAGCAAAAAGCATTCCAAAAGCATCATCGTCGATGGCCTCTGTCGAATTCGTCGTCGCCCTTCTCTCAACCTCAACAACCTTCTCTCTTCAAAAACACTCCCTCCCTCTCTTTCTCGACAGACGGCGTGGGGCTCGGGCTACCGCCAGCAGCCCCAACAGCAGCAGCAATCGTCATTCGGAGGTGGAAGATTCGGAGGTGGAGGCTTTGGCGGAGGCGGAGGAGGAGGCGGAAGCTTCGGCAACAACAGCGGCTCCCGCTTCGCGCCTCTTGCAAACAACAACAACGCTTCCGCTTCCACCTCTTCTTCGTCGTCGTCAGCCCTGGCCAGCGACTGGCGCTCCGTCGTCCGCCACGACTCCACCACAGAAAGGCCCCGCTGGCCCCTCTCCTGCTACGGCCACGAACGGAATAAGAAATGCGACTTCGAGGGGGACATCTCGTTCGAGGAGGCGCGCTGGCTGCGCCTGAGCGACGACGAAATATTTAACCAGGGAGCGAGGGCGCAGGGCTCTGCGTTTTCTGCTTTAGGCAGGAGGGATTTCCCGCCCAGCTTTGGAGGGGCGGCGCTGAGGCCGGTGGTGTCGCAGCCTCCCGATTATTCCAGGGCGGCGGCAGCGAGCGGGGGTGGAGGTTTTGGAGCTTTCGTCCCTGTTCCTCCTCCGCCTCCGCCTCTCGTCCAGCAACCTCTCACCGCCTTCGGATCCGCCGCCCCGCCCGCGACCCCCGGCGCCCCTCCCGCGACGCCCTTCGGGCAGACCGTCGCGGCGTTCGGCGCCTTCGGGCCTCCCGCCGGGGGGATGGGGACGACGAATGCGGCGGCGGCGGCGGCGGCGGGCTTCGGCACCGGGCTCGGGGCCTCTTCCCCCAAGCCGGCTGTCGCGTTCGGAGGCGGTGGCGGCTTTGGAGCTCCCGAAGTCCCTTCTGCTGCTCCGTTCGGGTCCCCCGCGGCGCCTGCGTTCGGAGGAGGAGGGGGCGCGGGCTTCGGCGTGCCTGCCGCCGCCGCCGCCGCCGCTGCTCCAGCTCCGTTTGGCGCAGCAGCAGCAGCAGGAGGCTTCGGCGGCGGCTTCGGCGGGGGCGGATTAGGATCAGGCTCCCGCGTGGCCTTTGGCGGAGGGTTCGGCAGGTCCCAGCAGCAGCAACAGCATGCGAGCGGTCCCTTTGGAGGCAGCGGAGGGGCTTTCGGAGGAGGAGGGGGCAAGGTCGCGGCGACGATCCCGGACGCGACAACCAGCTTCGCTGCCAAGGCCGGCCTTCAGCAAGAATCGACCTCCTCTGTTGGCGCCTCTGCTCCTGCCGCCGCTCTCGCTGCCGCTCCTGGACAACAAGACGGGCAGGGCGGCGACCCTACGTCGGCGGCGTGGTCGGCGTCGGCGTTCGAGAGGGGGAAGATCCCGGAGGAGGCGCCGCCGGAGGTGTTCTGCCGCTGAGTGTGTTTGATTGAAAACGAGACTTTTTGTAAAATTTACAACAACAAAAAAAAACTTCATTCATTTCCCCTCCCCCCCCACTCCGATCATCATAACGCCGTCCCGACCATCACCGCGCCGACCGCCGCCAGCGCCCCCGCAACAGGTAACCTCCCCTGCGTCGCGGCTAGGGCCGCGGGGAGAAGGTAGCTGACGGCGGCGCCGGCCGTCGCGCCCGTGAGGCGGAGCACGTCGAAAGCCGTGTCGAAGGAATTCAGGGCCGTCAGCGCGGCGCAGCACGAGAGGAGCAGCGTGGAGGCGGCGTGGGAGGAGAGGGAAGGATTGGGAGAAGGAGAAGGAGGTGCTGCTGCTTCTCCTTCTTCTCTCTCTCCTTCCCTCTCTTCTTCTCTCTCTTCTCCTCCCTCCTCCGAGAGCAGCTGCTGCTCTGTCGCGTTCCCTCCGTTCCCCCCCTCCTCCTCCCTCGTCCTCCTCCGCCACCTCCTCGCCCTCGCCCTCGCACACAGTCGCAGCGTCCCGTCCCGGCACGGGAACATTAGAAGCGGGTACATCGTGACCAGCGAGAGCGCGACCGAAGCCCTCACGAGGCCCGAGAGCGCGCGCGCCGCGGCGAGCGACGGCGGCGGCGGCGGCGACAGCGGCGGCGACGAAGGAGAAAGAGATCGGAAAAAAGCTGCTGCTGCTCCTCCTCCTCCTCCTCCAAACCTCCCACCTCCTCCTCCTCCAAAGAGCCATGGCACCGCCTCCGCCAGCGCCTCGGGCTGCCAGTTCGAAAGCACGTTGGCCCCGACGTTTTCAGACCCGAAAAGGGCCCCGGCCCCCACACCCAAGAAAGCATAAACGAGGGCCGAGAGCACCCCGGCCTCCCTGACTATCGTCGCGGCTTCCCGCGGTGATTCCGCGTTGATCCCGGCGACGATGAAGGGCGCCGTGAGCTGGCAGACGAGGCCCGAGGTGGGGAGGCCCGCGGCGCGGCAGAGTCCCACGAGGCAGGCGAAGAGGGAGGGAGGAGGAGGAGTAGAAGGAGGAGGAGGAGGAGGAACAGGAGGAAGAGTTGCTGCTGCTGTCGCTGTCGCTGTTGCTTTTACCGTCGTCGTCATCTCTTCCTTACTCCAGCTCGCACTCACTCCACCCCCACCGCCGCCTCCACCAGCACCTGCAGCGATGATCCCCTGCCAGTCCGGGTAGAAAGCTGGAACTTTCAGCGTGCCCCCTATCCAGGCGCAGAAGCACAAACAGGCCGTCGCCGCGGCCCAGGCAAGGAGGCTGAGGATTCCGATTGCGGAGGGCACTTTCGAGTCCCGGGCGGTGCGCCTGAGCGACAGCGGGACCAGGAGCAGGGCGTTGAGCAGGAGCGTGAAGCGCGGGCGGGAGCAGAAGAGGGAGGAGGGGAAGGGGAAGAGAGGGAGGTGGGAAGCTTCTGTTTCTGTTGTTGTCGTCGAAGAAGGAAGAGGGCATAGGAGGCCTCCGCCACCTCCGCCAGCGCTTCCGCTTCCGCTTCCACCGCTGCTCCCCCCTTTTTCCCTCTTCTGCCCGACAGCGAGGTCCGCGACGACGATGTTGTAGACGCAGAGCAAGCCGAAGGAGAAGGCCGTCCCGGAGGCCTCGAGCGCGAGCGAAGGGAGGGAGCTCAGGAAGCGGGGGCTGCTGCTGCCGCTTTTGCTGCCGCTGTTGCTTTGGTCTCCTCGACCTCCTCCGTCGCTTTCATCGCTTCCTCTTCCTCCACCTCCTCCGCCTCCTCTCCCGCCTCCTCTTCCGCCCCCTTGCTCGAGCGTCGCCTTGACCGCCCCGGCGTAGGAGCTGCTCCGCGAGTCGGCCATGGCCGCAAGCACCACCTCGGTGCTGCGCACCGTCGCGGCGGCCAGAGCAGAGAGCATCGCGAGCGCCAGCGGCCAGCCCAGGGACGCGAAGAAGCATGGGAACGCGACGGCCGAGGCGCCGACGACCGACTTGGAGAGCAGGATGACGGGGACGACGTGGGAGCGCTTCATGTCGTCGTCGTCCTCGTCGTCTTTTTTGTTTGATTCTGTTTTTTCTATTCTTCAGGGGTATTCCACTTCGAGCATGATGCGCCTGTGGGAGTGGAGAGGCGAGAGAGAGGGAGGTAGGGAGAGAGAGAGGGCTCTAGGAAGTGAAGAGAAGTTTGATGGGAATCGAAATCGATGGTCGTTCGTCGAAGAAGATGTGAAATCACTCTCTTCGTTCTTTTTTCTTTCTTTCCCTCTCCCGCCAACAGCCGAGCAGGTAAAAAAAGCAGGAGGCTCATGCTCCCCGCCTCGCGCACGCTGACGTCTTCGTCACCGTCGTCGCCTCGCCAGCAGGTCGTCGCAACAACCGGCAAGGCCACCGTCAGGGCAAGCCTCACGCTTCCGTCGTCGACGTCGACGTCGACGTCGAGGCTCCATCGATCGCCGCCGACGACCAAATCCGCTCGGGCGATCCCTGCCCCTTCCCTACCCCTTGCCCGCAGAACTGCGATGGCGGCGGCTTCTTCGCCCTCGTCGGCCACTGCTGTCGCCGCGACCAAGGACAAGACGGTGCGTTTCTGGGAAGAAAGAGAAAGGGAAACCGTGTTAAAGAATTTCCGTTGGAGTTCCAGAAAAAAAAACAAGCTAGCCGAGACTTGCTTTTCTCAACCTCCTCTCTGTTTCTCTTTCTCTCTTTCCTCCTCAAACCACCTAACAGCCCTTCATCGTCGTCGGCTCGGGCCGCGTCGGCGAGGCCCTCGTCGCGATGGGGGAGAAGGACGTGAGTACGGTTGTTTTTTTGTTTCAGAAGGAAGGAAGGAGGAGCGAGAGGTCGAAATTTAATTTTTAAAAAAACTCAAAGAAAACCCTTGTCGACCTCTTTCCGAAAACGGAAAAAAAAAAAAAAAAAAAAAAAAAACAAAAAACCCCCCCCCCCCCCCCCCCCCCCCCCCCCCCCCCCCCCC
>Ga0114918_10000570_pt1 | contig 31895 bp, 58 predicted proteins | sample LantaG_FD_87015 | JGI IMG/M metagenome (GOLD analysis project Ga0114918, IMG submission 87015) | Deep subsurface microbial communities from Baltic Sea to uncover new lineages of life (NeLLi) - Landsort_02402 metaG | ecosystem: Environmental > Aquatic > Marine > Oceanic > Sediment | place...
ATACTATCGACAATAATATCAACAATTTCAATGTCACGATGATTTAAATCATCCATTATTTTTTCAGATAACTTCTCTGAAAATATTTCAATTTTATCAAAATCTGCTTCTTCTGCCTCAACTTTTATTGTTATTGTAATACTATATTCTTTCATTAATTTATGTTTTTTTTGATATAGAATACAAAGATATAAAAGTTTATTAAATTACTATATAATATAAAATAAAATAAAATAAATGAAAGTATATTTTTATAAAGAATTAAGAAAAATGGATATTGATAAACTATTAGATTTATTGAGTGTTTATATCTTTTTAAAAAAAGATATTTTAAAACTTATAAAAATTGATAAAGACAATAAAGATTATTATATAAAAGAAAATCTTTATTATTATCAATTAAATATTACTAAAATAAAAAATGAATTAGAAGCAAAAGTAGAACTAATAACAGAAACTATTATTTAAGCTCTTTAACTTCAATACGTTTTATTTTATGAGGTGGATAATATAAATACATATCTGTCATTTTTTGTAAGACCCCATTAACTCCTATGTTAGTGACATCTCTTCGTAAATTATATTCATTTTCATATTCAACAGGTAAAATTACTTCTAAGTCACCTTCTTCATCTTTGATATAAACAATTATATTATATTTTAACATACTTTTTTATTTTTATATATTATTAAGCATGGGTCTCACATTATTTAAACAATTTTGATAAATTTTTAATTTTAGTACTTCTAATCAATTTAGTAATATTAAATGTTTTATCTTGATCATTATAATATATAAAACTTTTAGTTTGGTGTTTAATCAATTTAACTTCTTCTTTATCTATTAATATAACCATTTCAAATTTATCAATTAAATAATAACGATGTATATTTTGTATATCAATATTTTTATTTAAATAATTATCTGTTCTACATAATAATCTAGAATTATTTTCTATTAATGAATTTATAATATCAGATATATCTTCACGCATTCTAGATTTTGAACTACTAAATTGAATCGAATTAAAATCAAAATCTATCCTTATAAGTTTATTTTTAGTTGTGATTATTTTATTAAATAAACCTTTACGACTTTTTATGTTTATTTTTTTTGTATCAATTTTATTATATACAATATTAAAAAACCTATCAAATACTTTTTTAGAATTATTATTAATAATTAAAATTGTGATAGGTTCATTGAAGTATTTATATAATTCTTCTAAATTTTCCATATATTTGCAAATATAAGGAATATATTTTAGCTCACCAACTTTATTTATAATATTTCAAATATTTAACAATCATAACTCTTTCTAATGATTCATCTGTAGCTTCATCTGGTAATTTAATACTAAATATAGGATAACATGGTTCTGGACTTATAGTCTCTGGTATAGTTATAACACCAGTTAAAATACCATCAGTATAAAATTTATATCCTTTATCAGAAATAGTTACACCAAATTCATATTCTCTAAATTCAGGGATTACAACATAAGGGCCAAAATCTTCTCTTCGATACCCATCTTGTGTGTATCCATAATGAATAGTATGCTTTATTTTTTTGTGGATAACTTCTATCACATCTACTTCTGGTATAATATGATGTTTATTAGAATAAATGAAAAGTTTATTGTAACCAATAAGAGGTTCTTCAAGAATTATAGAATTTTCTTCTAAATTATAATCTTTTATTTTTGCTATGACTTTACCATTATCTATAAGTACTTTATGATATATTGGATCGAATATAGGTTCATTTACATATATAACATTATCTTCTATTTTATCAATAGTATATTTAAACAATGATATATCATTATAATGTTCTTTTCTCATAAACCAAAACGCAGGAGAAGAATCGTAAGGAATATTTAATTTAGTTGTCCATGTACCATATACTCTCTCAAAAACATTAGCATAATCTATACCACCTCTACTCCATTTAAAATATTTTTCACCCCACCAACCAGAATAAATTTTATTGTATGGTGTTACAGATAAATGTAATTCTCCATTAACAATTTTTACATTTTCCTTTAATGAAACAACCTGACCTCTATCATCACCTTCATGTCTTCTAAAATTATCATTAGTGAAGTCAGCTTCCCATTCAGGAGTACCTAATTTTAACGGTTTCACGTATTTTCTAAACCATTTATATCTTAATCTAAGAAAAAAATTTACTATATTATCTCTATACTCGTTGTATTTTTTCATAATAATATTTTATTTTTATATATAAAATAATATAGGTCATATTACATTATTTGGGTGTGAGTATAAGATTTTTAACTTTTTTGACAACATTGAATATAAAGGTTGTTTGTTTTTTTGGTGAATTATAATTTAATTTTTCTAATTTAATTTTTCTGAAATTGATATATCCTTGATATTTAAAATTCTGTGATATAAAATAATCATAACCTAATCTAGATTTAGATTCGAACCACAACCAACAAAAACCACCACATATATTTGTTTTGTCGGAACTATTATGACAAATATAGAAATATTTAGATTTGGATTCATTTAAATAAAAACTTAAACTAGAACTATGATTCATTAATAGTTCAATATAACTTTCTGGTATTGTATACCTTTATATAAAATGATGAAAATAAATGAAAAATAATTCATTAAAATAGTGTTTTTGATATGATTATATTTATATATACCTTTATGTTACAGGCAATTAAAATAAGATTATACCCATCTGATGATCAAATAATTTATATCAATAAATTATTAGGTACATCAAGATTTGTTTATAACCAATGCCTTAATTATAAAATCACCGAATATAAAGAAAAGAAGAAATCTACAAGTTTTGGAGAAATTGGTAAATTCCTTACATCATTAAAATCTGAATATAATTGGATTAAAGAAAGTCATTCAAAGGTATTACAACAATCATTGATAAACCTTGATAGGGCTTATAAAAATTTCTTTAAACAAGGAAATGGATTTCCAAAATATAAATCAAGACATGAAAAACAATCATGTAGGTTTCCTGTTGATGCTATTTCTGGAGTAAAAGGAAATAGAATTAATATCATTAATGCTTTGAAATCAATTCATTATAAATGTTCAAGAGAAGATGAAAAATATTTAAATAAAAACCAATCTAAAATTAAATCAGGAACATTATCTAGAAATAAATCTGGAGAATACTATTTTAGTTTATTGATTGATCGTGATAATAAAACATTAAATCCTGCTAAAAATAATATGATTGGTTTGGATTTAGGGATTAAAGATTTCATCATTACGTCCGAAGGACAAACTTATGGAAATTTGAAGTCTAAACGTAACAACCAGAAGAAATTGTCAAAACTTCATAGAAGTTTATCAAGGAAAGCAAATAAAAGTAACAATAAACAAAAAGCAAGGATTAAACTTGCAAAATATTATAATAAATTAAATAATATTAAAGAATATTATTTACATTCCATTACAAATCAATTACTTAGCGAAAACCAAACTATAGTGATTGAAGATTTGAATGTTAATGGAATGTTAAAAAACCATAGATTAGCGAAGTCAATACAGGAATTAAGTTTAAACAGGTTTAAGACGATGTTGACTTATAAGGCTGAATGGTATGACCGTGAGGTCATACAGGTTAGTAGGTGGTTTCCTTCAAGTAAGTTATGTAGTTGTTGTGGATATAAGAAAGATGATTTGACATTAAAGGATAGAACATGGTTATGTCCTGAATGTAATTCATTACATGATAGAGATATAAACGCAGCAATTAATATCAGGAACGAAGGAGAAAGAATTAAAATAGGGTTGAGTTCACCCGAATTAACGCATCAGGAGAGTAAACCATTAGGTCCTCGTAGAATGATGAATCAAAATGTAAAAATAAATGAATTTCATTAAATTTCATTATTTTACGGAACTATTCTAATTTTTCTTTTATGTTGCTATCTATTCGTAATAACCAGAATTTTTTCATAATACAAATATAATAAAAAATATTAAGATAACAACTCAATTTTACCTTTTAATATGTCTTTCCATCTACATTTTTTACCAGTAATATGATCATAAACAATGTTTTCTAAAATTCTATATGTTCGTCTTTTAGTTCCACCTCTACTACCATTACCTATTTGGTTATTTCTAAAATTTTTATGTTTATGATATTTTTTATCATCTTCAATAATTTTCAATTTATTTGTCAATCGTTCCCAAGCAATGACTTCATTTTTATATTGATCTCTTGTGTCTTGACATTTAACTTGAATACCAGTTGGTTTATGAGTTAATTGAACACAACTTTGAATGCGATTCACATTTTGTCCACCGTTGCCACTTGAGCATGTGTATTTTTTAGTTACTTCATTTTTATCAATTTTAAATTCTACCTTTTTTATAGAATTCATTATTGCTACTGTTATAAAACTTGTTTGTGTTCTGCCGTTTTTTTCGGTTGGTGGTGTTCTTACAAAGCAGTGAGAACCGCTTTCATTTTTAAAGTATTTGGATACACCCTTACCAGTCAGCTAAATAGAAGTGATACCAGGTTTGGTCTCTACTGTATAAGAGAAGTTATTATTACGACAAGATTTTGAATAAATACCAGTTAAATCATTAACTAATAATTTGGAGTCATTGCCACCCTCCGATGCTCGAATTTCAATTACAATTGTTTCCATTTTATTGTTTTTTTTTGTTATATATAAATTATTTGTTATTTAGTTTAGATAATTTTTCTTTTCTACTTAATTTTTTAATTATACCATAAGTTTTTTTACAAAATTTACAATTTTTTATGTGTAAATTTTGATGATTACAAAATATATAATGTTCATTTATCATAAAAATATAATTAAATAATATCGTTGCCCATATCATCTAATTTATTATACAAGCTAGTTATTTCTTCGGTTAAATATATATTTTCTACTATAAGTAATATAAAATCAATATTATCCATTTGTGTTGGTGTTTGAGTTAATACTATATTTTTATCTGATAAATTTTTTATTTTAGCCTGTGTGATACTAATACGATCTAATAAATTTGATCTTTTGTTGCTAATAATATCTAGTTCATCCATCACTTTTTTAATATATTTGGATTTAGTATTAGAAAATAGGTAATAAAGCCTAATACTATTAGATAGTATTTTTTTATTAATAAACCACTTCTTACTAAAAAATTTAGGTTTTTCTGTTTTATATCTTTTTTCATATCTCAAATGAACTTTCATATAATGCATATACATTACCTTAAATTCATTATAACTTAATGAATCTAAGTATTTTATAAACCCTTTTTTATAACTAGATTTATAACTATTTTTTAATATTACACTTAATCTATGTATCATAATATTCCTAATTTATAATGCATTAAAACAATCGCAACAAATATACCAAGTTTAAATAATGGTGGCATAAACCACATCCACCTATATACTTTGACTCCACCTTCTAGTTCATTAATTTTTAACATTCTTTGAAATTTAACATCATCTGTTTCAAAATCATCTAATTCTGAAAGTTTTACTAACCTTGATATGCTATTAAGTCTTTTTTTAATTAATTGATTAACAACATTAGCAACGATTATATATAGTAAATATACTAGGGAGAAATAAAAAATAGGTTTAGTTAATCCTATAACAAAGTATATAAACTCTAAAAACATAACACTGACAATAAACAAAGAAATCCAACCATATCCTAAATATTTATTTTTTATATAACTTGTCAAGTCATGATTTTTATATTTGGTGTTTAATGTTGTAGCACTAGAGAATTTCATTAATTCAGAAGTCATTGAAATATAAATTATTTCAAATACTATAAATACTATTGGTATCCAATACATAAATTATGATTTAAAAAAAGGGAACATTAACTGTTCCCTTTTTTGATTTGTGTTAATTATTAAAATTGAACTTCTGGTGCTTTTTCTGCGCCTTTATCTGCTTCGAAGTATAGTTTCTTTTCAAATCCCATCATACCAGCAATAACAACTGTTGGAAATTTCTTAATATAAGCATTATAGTCTTGTGCTGCTTCATTATATCGTTTCCTTTCAACGGCAATCCTATTTTCAGTTCCTTCTAATTGGGCTTGTAAGTCCAAGAAACTTTGATTTGCTTTTAAATCTGGGTATCTTTCAACTACTACCATAAGTTTACTTAACGCACCACTTAAACCAGCTTGATTAGCCTGAAATGCTTGCATCGCTTGTGGTGTCATATTACCAGCATTAATAGTTGTTGATGTTGCTTTAGCACGGGCGTTAATTACACCTTCTAATGTTTCCTTTTCATGTGAAGCATAACCTTTAACAGTATTCACCAAATTTGGAATTAAATCGGCTCTACGCTGATATACATTTTCTACTTGTGACCAACCTGCGTCAACATTTTCACTTTTTGTTACCATGTTGTTATATTTTCCAATAACACTCATAACACTAATGGCAATAAACACCACAATTACAATTAATACAATCCAACCTGTTTTCATAATTTTTTTCTTTTTAATTTAAAGTTTATCAATACTATCTAACAATTCTATAATTTCGGTTAATGATTCTAACCTTGCTTCTTTGTGAATCTCCATTGTGATATTATCAACTTCCAGTTCTGTTAATTGTTCGTGTGTTTTTTCTATCACTTCTTTAAGTGTTTCAATACACACATAATTTTTACCTTTTTGTTTTATTATTTTCATTTTACAAATATAATAATTATTTTTTAATTATCATCATTTTATTTGACATTTTTTTAAATATAATCACCATTTTGAATTTGAACCACCACCACCAGATGAACCACCACCAGATGAACTTTTACCACTATCTCCATCTTTAGAAAAAATCAGAAATAGTAAAAATAACGCACAATCAGGACAAATAAAGAATAGTATAAGCCACCCAATAATTAACAACGGCCAAACATACCATGGAACAGTTTTTAATAACCATTCAAAAATTGATTCTTCTTCATCTGATTTATTTTCTTTGATAATATCACTATTAACATCTTCATCATATTCTTCTCCGACTTTATTGGTAATCAAACTGATATATTCTAATAACCCATTGTAATAATTATCTGGATATTTAATACCTATACTATCACCTGTATGTTTTAACCAACCATCAGGTAAGTAACCTTCTAATCCATATCCAGTATGGGTTCGCATCACTTTCTTATTTTTGGATATAACAATTAACAATCCATTATCTACACCTTTCTTACCAATACCCCATTCAGTGAATGTTTCTTGTGCTAATGTAAAAATATCATCAAAATCTGATATTGTTAATACATATATTTCAACTGATGTTTTTTTCTCATAATCACTCAAAATTCGGGCAATATCTTTACTTTCTTTGGTTGTGAAAATATTTTCATAATCTGAAACAAACCCCTTACATTTTGGAATTTCGTCTTGTGAGTAAGATAAAATACTCACAAATAAAAAAGCTAATACTAATGTTAATAATCTTTTCATTTTTTCAAATTTTAGTTGTTTTTAATTTATTTAATTTTATTTTTCTAATATCTTTCAAAGATAGAAATAAACATTTATACGAATCATGTTTCTTATTTGTTGTACTAATAAAATCATAAAATGAATGTGGGTCAATTCCTTTTAATTTAAAAATTATACCATCGCAAACATAATATGATCCTATTTTAATATTATTCATTATATTTTATTTATCAAATAAACTTAATATTTTCAATGTTGCTAATTTAGATTTCCTATTATTATATATGTAACTATCCACCATTCTAAGAATATGTTTTTTACTTATATAAGAATAATTATTGTTACAATCTTTAACATAATAGCCTTTATTCCCTATGTCAGTAGTTATAATTGATGTGTCTATATAACAATACTTTTTAAGGAATTTTTCTATTTCGTTATAATTAGACATTATAATTTAATGACTCTTTAAAAACATCAACTTGGATAACATTTGCACCATTAGCTTTTGCTTTTTTTGCTTTTGATGATGTAGTATCTTCATTTTTAGTTAAAAGGTCAGTTGTCGCTTTTGTTATACCACTTTTTACTTCCCCACCATAACTTTCAATTGTTGCTTGAAGTTCAGTGTCACGAAAACCTGTAAATACAAATACTCTACCTGATAAGTCAATACCAGATGTGGTATCTATAACAACTTCTTTAACTTCTTCATCAACAATTTTTATATCCAAATCTCCCATAAAGTTTGCGAATTTAACAATACCGTTTAAGAAATTCTCAGATGATTTATCTGACATACCATTAATTTCATTTAAATCTTGTACAGTTACCTCATAAACACCATGAACTTCTAAAATTGATGGGATTGTTTTAAAATCATTATTCATAACACATTCTTTAAATTTTGTTATGTTAATATTAACTTCTTTAATCCCTTCAACAATCATTTTCAATTTTTTTGAACCAAGATTTTCAAAACAGCCTGATGCGTGTCCAACAACATGAAATGGAACTTTTCTAACTTTTTCATCAAGTTGGTTTAAAAGTTTGGTTGCTGATTTACTTGCCATTCCATCAATATCTACAATATCAGCATGTGACATTTCTAAAATCTTTTTAACTGTATTATAACCAGCTTTATTAAATTTAGAGATTGATTTTTCACCAAACCCATCAAGTTTAAATCTAACAAAGAAAAATGCTAATTTTTGAAAATTAATTTCCTCACATTCAGGATTATCACAAACCAAATCAATATTAGTTTCATTCCATTTCATTGTGTTTCCACAGCTTGGACAAACAGTTGGTAATTTAGTTTCACCTTTTTTAACAATTCCAACGATTTTAGGGATGACACTTCCACTGCGAATGCAAGAAAGAATCGATCCAGCACCGATATTATTATCTTGGATAAACTTAGCATTATATCCAGTTGCTCGTTTTATTGTAACGCCTTCTACATCAAATGGTTCTAATAAAACTACAGGTTTTAATGCTGTGGTTTTACTAAGATTCCACTCAATACCTCTATATGGAACTTCTGTTACTTCTGACCAATCTGGATTTTTATATGCTTTTGCATATGCTGGGTTATTGTTTCTTCCTCTACCTAAACTTCTTCTGATATTTTTATCATTGATATCAATAACTAAACCATCAATATCAAATTCTTCTCCCCATTCAAAAAACAATCTATCTAATTCATCAACATCCAAATCTTCTGCTACAAAAACTTTATATGGAACATCATTTATTTCTCGTGCTATGAGATCTAATTGTTCACTTTTATCTTTAGAATAATCTTCATTTGCAAATCCATATCGAACATGTTTAGCATAAATTAAATCATCTGATGGAGTATCATTGTTTTTTAAACCTGCAATCATATTACGAGCATTTTTGAATGGTTCACCATTGTCTCTATAAAATGTTCTACTTGCAAATATAGGTTTTGGTATTAACATTTCACCAATTGTAAAAATATCAACATTTGTTGAATCTTCATTTAATTTTTTACAGTGACCATGCATAGTTTCCCCAATAATACCATCCCCTCTTGACCACGCTTTCCCGTTTCCTTCGTTTTTCAAAACTGAAATACCATCATATTTTGATGTTACTATTAAAACAGTTGTTAAAGGTAAACCTCTATTTTTTAACCATTTATGAATATCTTCTATGCTAGTTTCTTTATCCAAAGAAAACATTGGATATTTGAGTTCTTCTTTTCTGTTTGGGTTTACTTCACCTTCGGTTTCAATTACACCTGATTCAAAAATTTCATTTGTTGGATCAGCTAGTTCAAATGCCTTTAGTAGTTTATCATATTCAAGATCAGTAATTTCAGAATCACCTTTTCTGTATAAATAATTAAACGTTTTGATTTCATTTGCAACAGTAGTATAATCTTTGTTGTCTAATGCTGTGTAAATTTCTGATAATATCATAATTTATTATTTTTGTTTATTAATAATACACAAAGATAGTAAAAATATTTTAAATAAAAAAAGATTAAAACTATTATTTAAACAATAATTTTAATCTTTCTAATTTTTTCTTTCTTATTTCTTGTTTTGTTGGTGGGATGTATGATCTTGTAAACTTCAAATAAGATATTGCGTGTTTTTTAGTAGGAAACCCTCTTACTTCACCAAAATCATTAGTGACATAATATATGCCATTGGAATATTCAATCATATTTTATATTTTCACCTTAACACCACCTTTTAATTTTGGATCTGATGTATCAAACATATAAAAATTTTCATCAAAATCTAATGATTTTTCCATTTTCATAAACAACTCTTTTGCTGCTTGTGAAAAATTAACATCATCATCTGAGAAACCAACCTTTAACGGTTTATTTGTTCTTTTAGCAAAATCTCTAACAAAATTAACAAATTTATTAATTGCATCTTGTTTACCTTGATTTAATTTTGTACCTATTGGTAAGTAATGAAATTCATCTTTAAATGCTTGCGAAAACATTCCTATGAAGTAACACTCATTCAAATACTGTTCAATTAAATTATCAGTTTGAACGTTGAATATATGATTGAAATTTTTAAGATTTTTTTCCATTTCAATTCTATCTTCTGATGTCATTACATCATATATAATATAACGTACTGCATCTTTAATTGTTTTTGGTTCATGTCCTCTTGTGGTTACAATTGCAAACAATCTACCTTCTTTAATAGTGTTTAAGAAAATATCCCATGATGGTCCAAACTTTTTGTGTTTAATGGTATTTTTTACGTCTTCAATAAATGCATTTTCCCCTCTTGGTCCATAATCTCTAAACTCAATAAACGAATAGTTAGAATCACCTTTCCACTCACTATTATCCATATAATCAGTTGGATATTTTTTTCTTATTTGTGCAAATTCTTGTGGTGTAATATCTTTGTTTACCCACTTACCATCTTCAAAATGTTGAAAATGTAATGGTGTTTCCATATTAAGCAAATTGTCATCCCAATCAAAAATGTTATAACGCAATTCGTTAATGTTTACATATTCAAATAAAAAACCTTTCCAATCTTTAATTTTTCTCATGATATTATATATTAAAAATAATTTTTTAAAAATCAACACAAATATACAATATTAATTATTAAGATATTAATATTATATTTTTTTATTTTCATTTTCATTGTCATTATTTCTTGGATATTCTCTAAAAATAAGATAAATAATAACAGTAGCAATAAAAAACATTAATCCGTTATCCATTAGTCAATTATTAATTTCCCATTTAAATGATCATATTCATGTTGAATAACAATGGCTTCCATGTCTTTATATTCAGCTTGTCTTAATGTCCAATTTCTATCATAGAATTTAACTTTAACTATTTGTCGCCTATTAACAGGGAATTCCATGTTCGGAAAACTTAAACATCCTTCTCTAATTTGGATATTTAATCCTTCAAGAAGTATTTCAGGGTTAATAAAAACTTCTCTAAATTCTGGTAAATTAATTATAAATAAATTAAGATTAATTCCAACTTGAGGTGCTGCTAAACCAATCCCACTTTTTTTATTGGTAGTTTCAAACATATCATCAATAAGTTTTTGTAAAAAAGGGTTTTCCTTTTTTACATCAATATTTTTTAATCTTAATTTATTATAATTCTGTTCCCCATATTTTATTACATCTAAAATCATTTCAGAATCTTTTTTAATTTTTTTAATCTAATAAGTCTATCATATTCAGGTTGAGTAACGAATTTACCATCAGTGTTTTTATTCCTAAATTTCATAGAAACATACATACTATTAAGTTTAAATGTTATTTCAGATTCATATGCCATCCTTTCACCTCCTTTAATCATTAATTTTTTTACCTTTTTTTCTTAGCTAACCTTTTTTCTTTTGTTACTTTTTTATCAGAAACATTTACTTCTGTTTCCTCTACTTTTTCCGTGACTATACCCATAGCGTCTTTATAAACACTTTTTGAGCAATATTCCCAACCTTGTTTACGTAAATTATTAATAACCAAAACATCTTCCATACAACTTTCAGGCATCTTCCTGAATTCGTTGTTTCTTCTTAAAATTTTCATACTCATACTTATACTATTTATTTTTTTTATTTTAATTGGTTTATATCTTACACCAAACATAGTTGGTATAACATTTTTTTTCTCAACATAAAAAATAATTTTTTCATTTCTATGTTCTAAGAAATAATTATTTTTTAGACTTTCTCCAAAATCAATATCCTGATAAAAATGCGTTTTAAATAATTTATTTACTAAATTCACATCTTCTGTTTTATATTCTTTTATTTCTATTCCACGATATTCTATCACCACTAAATAACCTATTCTATTTTGTGCATTAGAATTAATACAAATTAAATTCAATAAAAATACTATTATCCAAATAACATTTAACTTTTAACTTTTTCATATTGGGTTATTTTTGTTTATTTGTTTTAATTTATTTCTTCTTTCAATTTTTATCGAATGTATAAATCTTCTTATTTGATACCAATGTTGTTTACCAATATCATTAGTTAATTTTATTTTATTACTCCCTCTATAATCTTCAATCACATATACCTTACCAATTGTCATATTTCCAATTTTTTTAATAGAATATCTTGCGTAGAAATATTTAGCTTTTGGGTTAACATAAGTTTCTATATCATAACACATAACTCTAAGCCCAACACAACATTTATCTTCTGTTAATATGTGTTCATGTAGTAATTCTCTTTTTTGAAATTGATCTAACTTTTTAAAATCTTTACTTCTTATCGCTGTTATTATATTATTATCCACTAATATTATTTAACTGTTTAATTTTTAAATATCTTATTTCATTTTTAGAATAAATTTTCATTTTTGTTTGATTTATAATATAAAAAACAAGTTTATTTTTCATTATTTTTTCTCTATCTGAAATAGAAATAAATTTTCTTATTCTTTTTATATCTTTCTTATTATTTGAAACAAACTTATATCCTTTGGTTTTAGATTTTTTTAATGCTAATTCAATATAAAAATCCACATATGAACCACCAAAAATATTTTTTTTAATCATTGAATCAGGTAAGAATTCAATAAATGGCTCATCAAATTTACTATCCAAATAACAAACAAAACTATTTAATATTTCTGTTAATAATTCATCTTCTGAAAAATTATCAATATCATTTTCCAAAAAATATTCAAACCAATCACCAGGATCTATACCAGTTTCTAAACAAATTTCATCAATAATTTCTATTTGTTTTTTGGTTTTTTTCTCTACCCAATTATTAAATATATCTTTAAAACTATTCATTCCACCAATTATTATAAAATGTATCATCAGCTATATTATCAAAAAACCTTTTTCTTTGTTCTTTGAACTTTTTTAAACATTCTTTATTACAAGCAAAATCTGCATCTGGTGTTGCTAATACATGATCAATAGAATTAAATGGATCATTATTACAATTTTCATTAACACATTTACACATAATATTTATATTTTAAATTTATATTTCCAGATTATATCATAAAACAAATCAGGATTTCTAATTTCATCATAACCATTAGTATTAAAGTCATTAGGTAACCAAACTCCATACACAGTAGCATTATTAAACCTTGCTCTCATAGTTGTCATTTTATGTATATGAGAAGTTTGTTCATAATCCGTAGATTTAATTTTATACCAAGTGTCAATATCCCATACAACTTTTTTCATATCAGGATCAAACATACTTGGTGGTCTTAATGAAAATATATAACAACTATATTCTTCCTCAAATTTTTTTCTTTCTGGTGTTTTATTTAATTCTATTATTTTAAAAAATCTGTCTTTTTGTTTTGATAATTTATTCATAATACAAATATACTAATTATTTTTTAATAATAAAAATTAATATATAATAATATGAAACATATAAAACATATAAATGAGATAAACGCTGATTATAATCACGATAAAGATGAATATGAATTTAACCCATCTAATAATAATATCGTAACTTTTTACTTACATAAAGGTAGAGAAGGATTTACAATGAAAATATCCAAAGACGATAAAGATAATTTAGAAAAGATATTAAAAGATAATAATATTAATCACACAATCGAAGATAATAGTGATTTACCTTTTTAAAAATTAATCATATTTATCAGCCTTTTTAGTGTTACATTTTGCACACATTGGATTTAAATTTTCAAGATCATAAGTACCACCTTTACTTTTAGGTTTAATATGATCAACTGTCATTAACTTAAAATCTTCAGTATAAACATCAATATGGATTGAACCACCTCTATCTTTAGTGGCAATTAAATATTTACCAACTCTATCACAACTAACACATTTTAAACCTTTATTGTGAAATACTTTTAATCTTTTATGTCTGGAGTATTTTGTTTCAAGTTCTTCCATAGGAAGAATTTTTAAAGGTAAATATGAATGACCAATTCTATTTGGTACTTCTATGATATTTCCTTCAAATTTCAAAAGTATTTTTTTACCTTTTCTATTATTTTCAATATTAAATTCTTTTTTTCTATCCTCTTTATATTTTTTGATTACCGTTTTATATTCAGTTTCAAATAATTTTATTGATGTTTTTATAATTATATTTTTATTGGTATCATACCCACCGTCTTTTACATATTTATTAACAATATCATACATAAATGAATTGTGTGGATCTTTTTTAATTAATTCTAATTCTGAATATATATTATCTACTGTATATTTTATATTATTTTCTTTGAATTTTTGTATTAATTTTTTGTTTATTATTGTTAAATCATATATTGTTGCTTTAAAAATAACGTTGTTTTTTGTTTTATTTTGTTCTAAACTATCCATTAAATTAGTTTTATTTTTTTTATATATATAATAAAAATAATAAAAAGTTATGACAATTAAAAAGTTTGATAATTTTAATTATATAAAAGAAGATTGGGACTTTGATGATGATGTCAATGATCAAAGTTGGGAAGTTGTAGTGAATGACAAAGGTGGTTCTTATTGGTCATATAAATATGATGCAATTGAAAGTATTATAGAAATATTAGATACAAATGGTGATGAGAATGGTTTAGATGGTTACGAAGATGAAGATGGAGAAGAATTATCAACAGGTGAAATTATTGATATGTTAATTGATATGGAAGAAGATGATTTTTATGAAAAATTAGAAGAACTAAAAGAGTTCGTTGGTTATAAAGAAGATATACGACTAATAAATCTTGATGATGAAGATGAATTAGAATTCTTAAGTTAAAAAAGTTTTCACTTTATAATCTATTTATCTGTGAAAACTTTGTTTTTTGCTTTTTTGGCTTGTCTAGTTAATATTAAAAACATTAAAAACGTTTTTACATATCATAAAATGATATAGTCGGATAAAAATAAAATGTTTTTATTTTTTAATATATAACATATGAACTTCGTAATAAAATTTAATAATTTATAAAAATGATAACTAATTTTAAAATATTTGAACAAAGTGGGTTAGAACCAAATGAAGAAATAATAGCAACCAATAAATCGTATTGGAGCTGGGAATATGATGCACATACAGTAACAGCTAATATTATATTAGATAATGCAGATGATTCATTATATCTAAAAATAACAAAAACTCACACAAAAAGTGGGTTAGGTGCTGGTAAATTTACAACTGAATTAGTTAATATGAAAATTGGTGATACACGAAAAGCAGATTTAGGTACAGTTAGATCATTACTTAAAAAATATGGTATGGATCAAGTTAAATTTTCAAAACATTGGGAAGATGATGAAGGAAATAAAATGTCACTAACCGATTTATTAAGTATTTATAAACCAAAAAAAGAAACTAACCCAAAAAAAATTGAAAATATAAAAACATATAAACCTAAAAGAATATCAAAAAAAGATATAGATTTAGTAAAATATTCAGATAGAGCATATGCATTATTTGGTGATGGAACAAAAGAAATTAAGGGAGAATTAAGTAAAATAGGTGGAAGATATAATCGTTATTTAACTGATCCTAGAACAAAAGAAAAACGAGCTGGTTGGATTTTTTCAGTAACTAAACTAGACAAAATTAAAAAATACACAGAATAAAAATTATATTCCATTTTTTAATTTTTATATATAAAAAAAAGGAAAAATTAAAAAATGTCAGAGATTATAAAGATACCTTGTAAATGTTGGAATGGTGAAAATTGGGTAGATTTTAATATTCAGACTGGAGAATATCAAAATTTTAATGTATTTTTAGTTGATAATAAAATTGGTTTTTTATCTACAATGGAAATAGATTTCACAACAATACCAGTAATATTACACGGCAAAAATAGAAGTAGAAATTTACTAGATTATCTTTCAAACAATAATAATGATGTTAATCTTATATTATCATTTATAAATTATTTTATTTCTAATATTTCAAAAATAAAATATTATACTGGAATTAACTTAAATTTTAATCTAATTAATAGTTCAACATGGCAAACATCAAAAATATATGTTTCTGGATATATCTCACCAACAACCACGACAACCACAACGACTATTTTACCAACAACTACGTTGTTACCAACAACAACAGGATTGCCAATGGGGGGTCCGATATTATTTGAAATATTTGGACATTTATATGAAGTTTAAATGAAAAAATAAAAATAAAAAAGCCTTGATAGAATGAAATTATCAAGGCTTTTTTATTTGTCGTGGATTGACTTAAATAATGTACGTAATAAACTAAGAGTTATATTTTCTTTAGTTGATATATAACAATCACTTGACACACTTTTAAAAATACCCCAAATACTTTCAGCGTAAAACTCTTTTAACATTTTCACATCAGAATCACCAAAAGTATATTTACCGTCTAAATGTATATCAATATGATTCATCCAATCTGCTAAAATATCTTCACAACTTTTATAATTAGTTTTATACTTTTTCCACTGATTTCCACAACTATTACAATGGTTTACACTATTTGTATCTGTGCTACCATCAACATCACCAAAACCGAGAGAAAATGATCCATGTACGCTACCTTGTACTCTTGATATTTTATTAACAATTGTTTCACTTCTACATTTAGGGCATATTGAATCCGTTTTTCGTTTTCTATCTAATTCATCCTTAGATGATTTATCACTTGCAATTTCACGGATTTTTTCACATTCATCAGAAATGATTTTTTTATCATCTTTATTTAAATAATTAAAAAATTTTTTAAAACTCATAATATTTTCTATTTTTTAGATGTATTTACTCCACTTAATTTTTGTAATTTTAATGTTCTAAAATTAAAAGATGCATCAACGATATCAATATAAACTTTTTCATTACCCTTAGTGTCCATATGTCTAATTACAACACCTTGGTTTTTTTTATATTGATTAATAATTTTTGTTAATTTTTTAAATTTATTTTTAACATCATCCTCAAATTGTACATCTTTAAATGTATCATTTTTGAAGAGTTTACTAATTTCTATTATTTGTTCCTTTAAAGGTTCATATACTTTATCCATTTCATATTCATCAAATTTAACTTTTTCTTTTGATATTAGATGATTCACATAATAAAACTTCTTTTTTCTTGAAATTCTAACATTATGTTTTAACTTATCTGGAATATTTATTTCATCACAATTAAAAAAAGTAAAGTGTCCATTTGTATTACCACTCCTACTATTTGTATTAGTAACTATTCTATGTACTTGGTCTTTTACGCATGATAAAGTTTTCCATTTCTTAACTTTAGACAAATTGCTAGTAAATATATATTTACCCCAATTATCATAATTGAAATAAAATGATCCTATATCAGGGTGTGTAATTCTGATAGCGTATTCCTTATTTGATTTAATTTTTCCCATTTTAATTTTTATTAATTAACAAATATATAATAATATTCCAAATAATTAAATTATTACTGTATAAAATGCTTTCTTTTTATGTAATACATCTATAAAAGTTATAGTTGTTGATTCATTTATTTTTCTAACAACAACATTATCAAGTGGAGTATGACCAACATATTGGTGTGTATATTTTAAAGGTTTATTCCAAAGTAAATCTTTACTACACCAAAATGGACCTCCTTGTTTTTGGTGTCCACCCCTATACAAATCAATATCGTGTAAACATTTAATATTATAGTCAAATGCTGTATTTAATTGTTCAGCAATTGACATATTTTTAAATTCAGGATATTCTTTGATTGCCTTTGTAAAAATAAAATGATACCATCCAAAATGTATTCCTGCGTGAGAAAAAATATGATTATTCTTTTGGTATGCTACTTTAAATAATTCTTTATTTTTATCAAAAATTTCAAATAAATTGTGGTGTGCTTCTGCTCTATAGCCACTAACATAACCTTCCATTTTGTTCCATGGTTTATTAACAAAATAATTAACATCATGATTACCCCAAAGCAATTCTACATATTCTGGATATAACTTTTTAAATCTTATTATTTCCAATAGATTTTTTTCTATTACTTCATTTGAAAGAGTAAAAGAATCAACAAAATCCCCAATGAATACGTATTTAAAATATTGTGGCACAAAATTACCATCACTAACAGTTTCTTCTGTAGCTGTTAGTAAAAATTTAATATCTGCAAATTCTTTCCAAATTACTCTACCATGAATATCACTTATTGTACAAATTTTCATATTATACTATTTTTTACAAAGATACAAAAAATATTATTATTTAATACTATTTTTTGATTTATTTGCTTTTTTATTTTTAAGGAGTTTATATGCATCGATATAATGATATGTGGTATCACCTGATTCATAATCTTTTTCATTTATAACTTCTTTGACTCCATTTATAGCATCATCATATTTACTATAAACTTTAGTATTTAAATTTTGCCAAAAGTATAAACCCACAATAAGTCTATTGTGGTGTTGAATTATATATTGTTTAGTACCATTTTTTCTTTTTTCTATTATTCTATAGTGTTTCATTATTATTTTATTTTATATAATAAAAATAATGAATTAAGTTTAGAAATTTTTACCTAATACTTTTAGTTGTTTAGGTCTTAGTGTATCACGAACAGATAAAGTAGATGTAATTGCTTTTGTCGTGGGGTTATCATATATAGTAAAAACTTTATTATTACCATCTATCATTACAACAGAATTTAATGTCGTGTCAATTGCAACAATAATAATTGGTTCTGGTCGATGATTTATTTGATAATTAGGTTTATAATTTGTATCACAACCTATCCATATAAATAAGAATAATAATATCATTAAAAGTTTTTTCATATATTTTATATATTAATTTTTTATTCTGATAAAAGATGTTATATTTGTAAAATGGAATTCGAAGAAATTGTTGAAGAACACCAAGAGGATATTTGTACACATTGTTATAAAAATATAACTGATGGTAAACGTGGAGCAAATGGGTGGGTTTGTGAAGGTAGTTTTTGTGATGAAGCAACGGAATCTTTTTTTGATTTATATAAATGGAAATTAAGAAAATATAAAATTCCGAAAATAGAAAAAACTTAATAAAAAAATATTTATATATAACAAACATGAAAACGAAATATCCACAATCAATTTTTAATATGGCGATACTATCTGGTGATAGTGTTCGGTATTAATGTGTGATATATTATAGTATAATAATAGCCAATTACACATATAGTGTAATTGGCTATTATTTTAATTAAAAAAAAATAACCAACAATGAGAGATTTAGTATGGAAAAAGTATGATGGAACAAGAATCCCTAACATAAATAAATATGTTCTGGATTATGTTAAAAATGTTGACAAAAATGCAAAAGTTATTGTAGGTTGCGATTCACAACCACAATCAAGGAATACATCTTTTGCGGTGACAGTTGTGTTTTATAATGAAGTTAGAAAAGATGGGGCACATGTTGTTCACGCAACATATAAAATACCAAGAGTTAAAGATGTTATATCTAAATTATGGAAAGAAGCAGTTGCTGTTCATGAAGTCGCAGAATCATTAGATAAAACTTTAAGGGGACAATATTATTATAAATTTGATAAAAATTATTATGATAATTCTACACCTGATAGGTTAGTTGAAATTCATGTTGATTTAAATGTCGTTAGATCAACGAGAAACGGAAGAAGAACTTCAAATAATATTTCAAATAAAATTTATAATGATGTTATGGGTTGGTTATGTGGAGAACGCTATAAGGTTATGGGAAAACCGTTTTCATTTTGTGCATCGACAGCAAGCGACAAAATATGTCGTTAAATAAAAAACCATTATTTTTATAATGGTTTTTTATTTTTACATTTATCAAAGTGCCAATTTCTAGCATTTAATTTATCAATAAATTTACCACAATGAGGACATTCAATTTTTTTCATTTTTTTACCTTTATTCCAAGATGGCTTACCTTTTCTGTTGTGTTCTTGAGTCTTATATTTTTCTTTTAATGCTTTAGAAATATTATTTTTACATTCTTCACTCATTGGTTTATATTCTAATTTTTCATATAATGGTGATAATTTACAATTATCAAAGTGCCACCTTTTTGCATTTGATTTGTCTGACATCTTTCCACAATAAGGACATTCAATTTTTTTCAATTTTTTTCCTTTATTCCAAGCAGTTTTCCCTTTTGAGTGGTGTTGTTGTTTTTTATATTTTTCTTTTAATGTTTTTGAAATTTTATTTTTATGTTCTTCACTTATAGGTTCATGTTTTGCTAATCTTTCACCATTTTTATATTTTTCTTTTAATGTTTTTGAAATTTTTTGTTTTTGGGTATCACTTACAATAGTGTTTCTAAATTTTTTTAATGGGTGTTTTTTATCTTCCTCATATCTTTTTTTAGCAGATTTTGAACATTTTTCTTTAGTTTCGTCACTAACTTGTCCTCCATTAGATAACCAGTTACCATTTTCTTTTACCCAACTACCTATACTTGATGTGATTTCCCCATTTTTATATTTCTCTTTTAGTGTATTTGAAATTTTATTTTTTGACTCTTCTGATAAAACACCTGAACTTTGACCACCAGTTTTTACATTATAATTTGTTCTATCCTTAACCCATTTCTCATTTACTATTTCTTTTTCTAATTTTAATAGTTCATCATAGGATTCACAAAAATTTAATATTTTTCTCTTGAATTTTTCTTTTCCATATTTTTTAATAGCATTTGTAAGAACCACCCCACTACCAATATAATCATCATTAATATTAGTAGTTTTATCTATACCAACATATATCATATTATTTACAATATTTGTTGTTTCATATAAAAAATAATACTCATTTTTCATTTTTATTATATTCTTTTTTTAACTTTAAAATTAATTGAGTTATAACATTTGACATTGATGTATAATTTTCATTTGAGTAATCGTGTAAAAATTTATGAATATCACTTGGGATTCTCATTGTGAATGTTTTATCTTTATTTTTCATAATATTTGTATTTACTTTTTAAGTATATATTAAATACAAAAAGTCGTTTTTTTCAAAAAACGACTTTGAAAATTATATATATAGTATTGTAATTTGTATAATTATAATCCTTATATGACAAGACTTATAAACAAAACATATATAACAAAAATAAAACATAACCTACTAATAATTCACAATTTTATTGTGTCTTTTGGTAGGTTTTTTATTTTAGAAAATACACAGCATTATTTCGTTGATAATACAATAGTAAGCGAACTATTATTTATTTCAAATAGGAATTATGTTGCTAGATGGTGAATAATATTGGGAAATTCAGGTTAAAGTCCTGACATCATGTAACAAGGTTACTAACGAAGTGTGAAAGCTATTTCCCGTTCACCATTGCTAATTAAAGATTATATTTATTAGCTGCTATTTTTGATTCTATATCATCTATTGTTATTTGTTCAATAGCTTTATCTATATCATTTAAGAAGATTTCTAAAAAATTACTACCTTCTATATAATAATCTAAACTTAACCCTGAAATGGTTCTTAAATATTTAGGAAAGAAACGTGTGAACTCATTTTGTTCTAAAACATTATATACTAGTGTTTTAGATCCAAGACCACCTTTAATATAAAAATGTGTTTCTTCATCTTTTTCAAAATATGTAACATTGTTTCCTGAACCATGATACACTGCACTATAACCAAAATGTTTAAATATTTTTTCTAAATGTTCAATTAATTTAGTTGGTTTTATTTCTTCTTCTGTCCAATGTTTCTCAAATTTTTTTAAATATTTCATAAGTTATATTTATTTGCGTCAAATCTAGCATCAATTTCATCTTTATCTATAATTTGTATTTTTTCATCACCTTTATATATTTCAATCCAATAATCATCAAGACTCCAATGACCAAATCTTGGTGCTGTTTTATCCAATGTTAAAAAAGAGTTTATTAATTTTCTAACTTTTTTTAATGCAAGGTCAAGATCTTCAACAATTTGAAATTGTCGCCTTTCTTCAACTACACCATCTTTTGTTGATGTAAAATATATTTCATAATCTAAATCATCAGATTGTTGTTCATATGTTTTTAAGTATTTCATAATAGTTTCTTAAATTCTTCTATTTCTCTTTTTTTAACTTCAGCACCTATTTCTGGTCCTTTAAGTCCTTTTTTAATTATATCACCAGTATCTATTTTTGGTTCAAATTTTAAAAATGCTTGTAGATAATTATCATTAAAATTATATAAATCAGCAAACTCTAATATTGTATCATTATCAACATGATATCTTTTCTTTTCTTTATATAAAGATGATACTTTATCTAAATTATTTATATTATCTTTTAATCTTAATAAAAAACAAGCAACATTTGCTATATTATTTGGAAACTTATATTTACTTAATTTGCTTCTTAAAACTTCAATATCATTTTCTTTAAATAATAAAGCAAAAATTACACTCAAATTAAATGTTTTTATATTTTCTATATTTATTATTAGTTCAGGGAACATTTCACTAAACATGTCATACTTCTCAAGTAGCTCTAGATAATAATTAAGTGATTCTAATTTTTTATGTTTAGATGCCCAATCAACAGATTTTACAAATTCTTCAACAATCCTTTCTTGTGACACATCATCAATAGGTGAAACGTTTCTTAATCTTTTATCTTTCTTAACAGCATCAATTGTTGTTTGACTTATTTTAGATAGGTTTCTTGATGTAAACCTAAAAAGACGTAGAATTCGAAGGCGATCCTCTATAAACCTCTCAGATGCGTTCCCAACAGCTGTCATGATATTTTTATCTATATCTTCCACTCCACCAACAAGATCTACAATTTCTTCTTTATCTATATCATAAAAAAGGGCATTTTGGCGTAAATCTCTACGTTTAACATCATCTTCAATTGTTATATGTTTACCTATCTCAACTTTTTCTCCACTACCTTTAGTATCTCTCCCTTTTGATATATCTTTTCTAAATGTGGCAAGTTCATATCCTTCTGGTTCAGAATCAGTATATATTCTCAACACACCAAAACTTTTACCTTGTTCATCAGACACATTAAATTTATCTTTTAATATTTCTTTTGATTCTTCTGGTTGAGCATCTGTAACTAAATCAATATCATGTGGTTCCATATTTTGATAAAAGTCACGAACAGCACCACCAACAACATAAAGTTTTTTACCTACTTTATCAAACTCTTTTTTAATTTGATAAATATCGTCAGGTAGCTCTATTTTAACAGGTATATTTTTTTCTGTTATAAATTCTTTATATCTTGTTATCATAAATTATATTTATTTGCTTGTAACATTACTTCTAATTCTTCTTTATTTTTAGACCAATAAGTTATTTCATCATCATAAACACCCAACAAAAGATCATTTGTTATAAATTCAAATTCATCACAATATTTAATAATATCTTTCATTACTTCCGTGGAATATGATATTTTAAATTTATCATTTCTACCTTCTATTTTAATTAATTTACCTATATTATTTTTAATCAAATAATTAAGATTTTTATTACTACTTGAAAAACCAGTACACAAAACATATTCACCTACTTCTGGTTTTGGTTTATCATAGTCATCAAATTTTGTTATCATAAGTTATATTTTTTAATTGCTTCTCTTTCTTCATATTCTTCAATAGTATTATCTGTTGTAAAAATACCATCAGCATAATTCCATATAAGTATATCTTGGTCTGTTTCTCTTTTCCAATAATCATCTATTCCTATTCCCATCAATCTATCAAAATTACCATTATCATCTTTTATTCTAATTCCTAAACTTGAATTATACATTTTATACTTTTTACCTTTTGTAAATTTCCAATAATAATCTGAGTCTGTTTCTTTAACACACAATAAAAAAGTATTGTTATTTTCAAATATTTTAAAAGTTGTTATCATAAATTATATTTATCTATATTTTTTTCTAATTCTGTGACTTTAATTTCACCTCTATATTCCCCTTTATATACATTATCAACATCATAATTACTAACATCACCCATACCCCAAGTTCCATCATATCCATCATAAAATAAAAAAATTTCATCAACATTTATATTATATTTTTTATAATTATTAATATTAATATAAAATTTATCAACCATATCACCTATTTCTTTAATTTTTTTTAGTGCTAAGATAATATTAGTTTTCTTAATATTTAGTTTATAATAGAAACTATTATCTTTATTTTCAAATATTTTATAAGTTGTTAGGTATTTCATATTTTTTTGCGTATATTTGTATTTAGTTTTAGTATTAGAGTATATATAAAAAAGTATATTTAAAAATGAGTACAGAATTAAGAAAAAATAATTGGGATATAAATATTTCCAATTTCATAATTAAAGATGGTTTCATCTTCAAAATCCCAAAATTAGATTTTTATCATTTTAGTGAATGGTATTTTAATACTCAAAAAAAAGAGTATTACATTCAAATAAAATATAACTCACTAATGAGATTTTATCTTTATCATAAATTTCTAAAATATGATGGTGATGATGAAGATATATTAGAATATCAAGCCGCACTAAAAAATGGTGATGATAAAAAAATAACAATCATAAATAAATTACCGAACAACAATATTGTTATGAAGTTAATTGTAGATAAATTTGATCTTGATATACCAATTAGGAATAGTTACTCTGATGTTAAAAAATTAAAAAAATTCATAGAAAATTATAAAGAAATTTTTAGTGATGAAAACTTAGTTTATTATATTAGTAAAGTTGAAGGATCAAGTAAAAGATCTAAACATAGTGAAAAAGTTGTCAAAGGATTATTGAATTTATTATATGGTAAAAGGAATATAGTAACTAACCCAACTTCTAATGAAGATATAAGTGGAATTGATTCATGGTTATTAAATAAAGAAAGTGGAGACAGAAAACCTATTCAAGTTAAAGACATTTCTGAAAGTTCTAAACTTGTAATTGAGGATAATATTGTAACTATAAATAATTCATCTATTGATTTACATAATTATAGAATAAATCATAATGCAGAATTACCTTATGATTATTTAGTATTTTTTATTGAGAAAGAGAAAAAGGCGTGTATAATTAAATCAACTGCTATTTTTTCTATTAATAGATACAATAAACAAATAAAAATAAAAATAAATGATTGGGCAATGGACTCAAAATTTAAGGATTTTGTTTTTAGGTATGTTGATATACCCAAGAAATTATTACCACCTGATACAAGTAATATTTGGTATTAACCTTTAAATTTTTTTAATCGTTTTATATCAGTTTTTAATTTATCTTTATAATAATTAACCAAAAAATCAACATCATTATTTGTTAATTCATAATATTCTTTTATTAATTTTAAATCAGCGGTTGAAAATTCTCTTTTAGGTTTTTTGTCCGCATTTGCTTTCCACCACCATTTAGGTGTACCATTAGTGGTTTTATAAAATATCTGAAACCAAAGATCCATTGCCGATGCTCTATCAATATTTTTATTATTAAAAAATTGTGCTTTTTTCAAAAACATAATTGCGTATTTTCTATTGAGTTTAAAAAAAGATATTTCTTTTTCTTCATCAGTAACATACTTATATTTATCTTTGTCTTTGAAAATTATATTTGAAAGTGTTATAAAATCTATTTTTGCCATATTTTATTTAAAATTAAAATTAAATTATCCTTATTTATAGGGTTTTTTAAATAAAAATCTATAAATTCATTTTTTTCTACTTCTACACCAGATTTACCTATAATTATATTTTCTTTTTTTATATTTTTTAATTTTTTTGATAACTCCAAAAATCCCATATCGTGTAAATTTAAATCTATAATTATTAGATCAATTTTATCTTTTTGTTTATTAAACTTTTTAATAGCATCCTCTGCATCATAACAACTAATTGTATTAATATTTATGGACTTTAAATATATTCCAAGTAATGAATAATTAATGGGAATTTCATCAACAACTAACACTGTTTTTCCACTAAAATAATTTTTAGTTGTTTCTTTTTTTGTTTTTTGTTTTTCCTTATTTACAACTTTTTCAAATGGAATTTCAACAAAAAAAATTGTCCCTTCATTTATTTTAGATTCTAACCAAATATCACCTGAAAGCGATTCAATTATACCTTTAGATATAGATAATCCTAGACCTGTGCCACCATACACTTTTCTACTTGAACTATCACCTTGCCAAAAATCATCAAAAACATATTTAATTTTTTCTTTTTCTATACCAATTCCAGTGTCTTCTATTTTAAAAATTATTTTATTTTTTTTTAACTCATAAGATATTTTTATATATCCTCTACTAGTAAATTTTATTGAATTACTGATAATATTAAACAACACCTGTTTCAACCTTAAATAATCAGTTACAATCTTTTTATTTATTGATAAATCAAAGTCCAATTTAACTAGGTATAAATTTTTATTGTAATTCACATCAAAAAATATATCATATAATTCTTCAAATAATTCTTGTATATAAAAGCTTTCATATAAAACATCAAAATTATCTATATCTAATTTAGAATAATCCAGTATATTAGTTAATAATTCATCTAAATGTTTAGCATTAGAGTTTATTGATTTTAAGAACCTTATATAATTATCTTTAGAAACATAGTCAACTTCGTTGTCTCCTACTGACAATAATAAAATATCAGAAAAACCAATTATTACGTTCATTGGGGTTCTTAATTCATGTGAAACATTTGATAAAAATGTTGATTTTATAGTATTACTTTTTTCTAATTCTTCTTCTGTTCTTTTTTCTTCTGTTATATCTCTAATAACCCCAAATACTGTTTTACATTTATTATCATAAATGGCTATTGATCTTATTGTTTTAATTATATTTTTACCACTTTTAATCTTATATTCTATATCATATGGTATATTATGTTGCACCAAATCACTCAAAGAACAATCCATAGTATTCCTATATTCTTTCAATACCATATTTTTAATACTGTCTCTTGTTGTGTTATTTAATTTAATATGCTGTAAATCAAAAATATGTTTTGCTCCCTCTGATGCTATCATATCACCAGTGTCAATATTAAGTTCCCAATTGCCTGTTTTTGAAATTAATTCTGCTCTAGCTAATTTACTTTCACTATTTTTTAAGGCATTTTCAGATTTTTTTAAATCAGATAAATCAACAATAGTATCAATTAATAATTTTCTATTTTCTATTGTAATAAAATTTAAATTTACTTCTACTTCTTTAATAACATCACATTTTAATTTATGTGAAAAATTGAATGTCGTTTTTTCTTTATTAATAACTTTTTTTATAATTTTCATTTCCTTCTTTTCAGATAATATATTTATTTGGGATTTTTTCATTAATTTTAATTCTTCTTTACTATATCCATAAAATTCAACAGCTTTTTTATTTGCGTCAATTATACGTAGTGTGTTAGGATCAATTAATAATTTAATTACATTACTTTTTTCGAACAAACTATGATATAATAATTCATTATTTTTTAATAACTCTTCATTTTCTACTGAGTCAGTAATATCAAAAAAAATTGAAATGAACCCAATATTATTCCATGGCGCAGAACTAACAGTGAAATATTTTTTCATTGGTTCATAATAAATATTAAATTTTATTGGTTTTTTATTTAATACAACATCAGAATATATTTCTAATGCTGGGATATTACCATATACTTCGGAAGCTAATTTACCCTCAACATCACATTTTTTAAAATTTAATATATTTTCATATGAATTATTAATCTTAAGTATAACATAATCAATAGGAATACCATTTTCATCATAAACAATTTGATGAATTGCTGCACCTTCATACATATTATTCAGTAGACTATCAAAATATATTTTGTAATTACTATTATCCATCAATACAATATATATTAATAATTATTTTGAAATTTTATTTTCTTTATAATGTTTTCTACACAACGAAATATACGACTCATTACCACCTATTTGTATTTGTTCACCACTTTTTGATATTTTACCATCACGAATTCTAGCATTTATTGTAGCTTTCTTACCACACCAACAAATAGATTTTATTTCTTCAATATTATCTGACATAGCAAATAGGTATGTTGAACCTTCAAATGGTTCTATTTTATAATCACTTTTTAATCCATAACATATAACAGGTATATCAAGTTTATCGACTACTTCTGATAATTGTTCAATATGTTGTTTTTTAAGAAATTGTGATTCATCAACTAACACACAATCAATCTCTTGTTTTATTTTTTCATTTATAACTAATTCTAAAATATTTGTGTTTTCTGAAACCATCAAAGCACCCATCTCAACACCAACTCTGGATTTTATTTTTTTGCTTATACCATCTCTATTATCTAATGATGATGTCAATAACAATATATTTTGGTTTCTTTCAATATAATTATATGCTACTCTTAACAATTCAAGAGATTTCCCGCAACCCATTGCTCCATATTTAAAAAATAATTTAGCCACTACATTCTTTTAATTTTTTTATTCATATTTATCATTATTTGCTCCTGGTATTTTAATAACCACTGTCATAGCATCTGTCAATGCTCTGAAATCAGTTGATTCGTTGGGTTTAATCACTAATATGTCATTTTCATTATATATATTACCAGACATTTCTACTTGCCCCTGTGTGATCACAGTATACTCTGTGCCTATTTTATGATAATGTAATGAATCATAATCCCCAGCTTTATATTTTTTAACTGCAACTTCAAAATTAGTAGTTTTTAATAATGATGGTTCAAAATTACCAATGAACCAACCACCTATCATATCATTTAAATTAAATTTTTTCATATTAAATTTTTGTTAATTTTTTATATACCTAATAATAAGCAACATAAAAAAACGTACAATTTTTTACAAAAGATAAATTTTAATATATACTTTTACAGTGAATAATTTTAATTATATACTAAGTTTTTTCAGAAAGGTTGATATCTCAACCTTAATTTTCAAAAAAAAATAAATATTTATGGAAAAGATTAACAATGAATTATCGTGGAAAATGGTTTGGGACACTGACACAAAAGATGTGTTATTCCTTAAACGAATTAAAGGAGAATTTGAAACAGTTAATAAACTGTTCGAAACAAAAAATAAAAATGATATTTATGATAAAATTAATGAACTTGGGTTAAATTATGATCCATCAATACAAGAAGAATGGTAAAAAAAGAAAAGTCTGATATTAAATATCAGACTTTTTTAAATTATTAATAATTCTATTGTTTTCTTGAATTCTTTTAATTATTTTTAATTTAGAAGATCTACTTTTCGCTTTTTGTATTCTTTTTCTTGCTTTTCCCATATTTTGTTTTTTTAATATATACTAAAAATCAGTTAAAAAGTTTAATATATAGTCTTATATGAAAAGATTAAAAACATTTGAAACTTGGAATAATGATATAATTGATAACTCACTTTTTTCAAGTGGTAAAGCAAAATATGATCCAAAAGTAGTTGGTAATAAGATAAGATATTCAACTGGTGATACTAACCCACAATATATTGCTAATATAACACAAAAAGGAGAAAAATTAATTTGTAAAATATATAAAGTAAATAAAAAAGGTAAGAATAAAAGATTACGAAATAAAGTTAAATCTAGTCTTAAACTTGCACATAATTATGTTAGAGAGTTTCTAAATCAAAGAATAAAAAAAGATGAAGATAAAAATTCTGGTGGGAGTAAAAATAAGAAAAGCGGAGACATAGATAAATATAGAGACATAAATAAAATAATCAAACAAGAAATAGACCATCCAAGTGACTCAATGGATAGTGTTGGTATGTTCTCATCACCAAAACCAAAAAATAAAACATTTATTCGTAGATATTAGAATTTATTTTTCTTAATTTAAATTCTCTTTATGATTGATTATATATTTTCAAAAATAATGGATCACTAAAATATCTATGTCTATTAAAATTAATTATACCATGTAATATATATTTTGAATCTACATTTAAAACAACAGGTAAATCAGAAATATCAACTTCTGGGTTATAATCTTTATGATTTTCTTGAATCCAAACACGACCTTTTGATTTCCAATAATTGACTTTTTTCCAAAACTCATTTATATCAAAAAATACATAATAATGCCCTATTTTTGTTTTCATAATTTTAAAAGTTTATCATTTAATATTAAAACAATAAAATCGTTTTTGTATAACACCAAATCAAAAAACAAGACTACTCTTGGTTTCCCACCTGAAATATGCTTTACAGTTTTCTCTCAAAATAAGATATTTGTAAGTGTCTTTTGGTTGTTCGCTCATGCAGTCGCTATCAACACAAATCGACATATCTTTAACATTATAAATACTTGGACCGAAAGGTAAAACACCTAAGAACACCCCATTTTTTATTATATATTTATCAACATGTTCGTGAAAATGTTTTGTTGCGTTTTTTTCAATCCATCTATCAATATTCCCATTTAAGTTAGATTTATATAATTTTCTAAATGTAACTTGGTCAGCACCTAATTCAGAACAACGATCAATAACTTTGTCTACGGTGTAGTTATCATAGTCATTTATCAAATTTAATGATAATCTCAAATTGAAATTATATTTTTTAATTTTTTCAATAATTTCAAAAACATTAAATTCCAATTTTTTAGGACACACTATAATTTCTAAGTTTCTTTCATTATCAAAAACATTGGATATAGAGAATGATATAGTTGTGATTCCATATTCTCTCAATGATTGTAATATTTCATCATCTAACATAACACCAGTTGTTTGTACTTCAATACTTTTAAATGGTGACGCTAATTTGGAATTAACGATAGAAAAGAAACGTATGAATTTCATATTTTGTACTGGTTCTCCTGTTCCTGTTAAAACAACAACATTACAACCATTATCACGTGCAAATTCTAAACGATTATAAAAATCTTTATACTCTAATGATTTTTCAATATTTTCTCTAATACCTTCTCCTGAATCCCTACTCATACAAGAATAACTATCAACATACACAATAGCGGTTTTATTTATTCTATCTTCATATGGATTGGTGTGTGTTCGACTAACACAAAATTCACATGCATTAACACATTTGTTTTTTGTTGGAACAACGATTGATAAACTTTGAATTTTCATAATTTGATTTTTTATATTAATTTTCTTCTAAAAAATTTTCACCTTCTTTTGTTATAAAAAATGCAATTGAGCCATTTTTTTCATCCGATTTACCTTTTGATAAATAACCCAATTTAACCAATTGATTACAGTTTTTAATTTCATTTTTAGATAAAAATTTCCTTAAAACACCAAAACCATTTGATGAATCTATCTCTTGTAGTATATCTACATAGTTAAATAAAATCACATCAAATACTATCAAGTGGTAATATTTGATATGATTTTACGTTTTTTCTTCATTCTCTGTGGGTCTAATGACTTACACTCCAGAAGCGTTAATTCGGGCA